>ENA-ORID01000172-ORID01000172.1-human-gut-metagenome-genome-assembly--contig:-NODE-172-length-14169-cov-7.12279_pt1 | contig 14169 bp, 11 predicted proteins | sample MGYA00243028_ERZ508742 | MGnify/ENA primary metagenome ERZ508742 (study PRJEB26277, sample SAMN04329837) | human gut metagenome | biome: human-associated habitat | host: Homo sapiens | place: USA... | reverse complement strand
AGATTCAAATCTTTGGAATTGACATATTCAGAAGAGACACGCACCGGCACTTCCGGTGCACAATTGGCGCGACAGGCTGCAAATGTAGTGTTCACCCGGCGTTCCGTACGTATATGCTCCACGTCAATCTCACTGATAACGACCTGTTCCTCGAACGAGAAACGCTCGCTGCCTGCCAGCAACGTACCGTTCTCGTAAATTAATCCGTTACCTGCAAACACCACGTCTGTAGTAGACTCGCCAAAACCGCATGAACTGAATACATACCCTGCGATACAACGTGCCGACTGCTGGCTGATAAGCGAACGCAAGTAAGCATGCTTGCCTATCCCCTCATTGTCTGCCGAAAGGTTGAAAAGAATTTCCGCTCCTTGCAATGCCAAAGAAGAACTCGGCGGAATCGGAGCCCATAAGTCTTCGCAGATTTCAATTCCAAAGGTTGTATCCGCCGTCTCGAAAAGCAGATTCCGCCCCATGGTGACTATTTGCCCGCACAAACGGGCTGTCGTTTCCGAAACTTCACACGCAGAAGTAAACCAGCGCTTTTCGTAAAACTCTTTATAATTCGGAAGATAAGTTTTAGGAACAACTCCCAATATCTTACCTTTCTGTATGACCACCGCAGTATTCAGCAGTACACCGTTCAAAGGCACGGGCATACCGAGAATGGATATAATATCCATCTGACGGGTATTGTTCAAAATCTGCATCAGCCCCATTTCAGCCTCTTCAAGCAGAAGTTGCTGGGCAAAAAGGTCACCACAGGTATATCCGGTAATGCACAACTCCGGAAAGGCAATTATCTGCACTCCTTTCCCATCGGCAATGATTATCTCTTTTTCAATCTGTCCGGCATTGAACTTACAGTCCGCCACTCTAACACGGGGTACAGATGCCGCCACTTTAACATATCCGTAATTCATATATGAATCCTATTAATATTAGGGTGCAAAAATACGGCAATTTATCAATAAACACAAAAGAATCAGCCTTTTCACTTTGCATAGCCGCACTTTCTGATAAAAAATATCTAAAATCTTTTGGATAAACAAAAGAAGTGCCTATCTTTGCAAGAGAATTAAAAATGTAATTATTACAAGTTTGAATTGCAGATGATATGGATGTAGTAAAACGATTGCAAAATCATAACATTAAGCCCTCGGTACAGCGCATAGCCATTATGACTTATCTGATGGAGCATCGTACACATCCCACGGTGGATGAAATTTATACGGCACTTGCCCCTTCCATTCCCACATTGTCTAAAACAACTGTTTACAACACTTTAAAATTACTTAGTGAACAAGGTGCTGCACAGACATTGACAATTGACGAACGGAATACCTGCTATGATGCAGATACCACTCCTCATGCCCACTTCTTATGCAAACATTGCGGAAAAATATATGATTTGGAATGCAATGCCAACATTAAACAGGTAGAAGAAATGGATATGAACGGACACGAAGTGCAAGAAGTCCATTATTACTATAAAGGTATCTGCAAAAGTTGTCTGGGAAATGAATATTTAACCAAAATAACGAATAACTAATTCAACTAATTAAAATCTGAAGTAAAATGAAAAAGTTTAGATGTACTGTCTGCGGTTACGTATATGAAGGAGACGCAGCTCCTGAGAAATGTCCTTTGTGTAAAGCTCCTGCAAGCAAATTCGTTGAAGTAGAAGAAGCACAGGCAGGCGGTCCGTTGGTTTTTGCTGACGAACATGTTATTGGCGTAGCCAAAGGTTGCGATGACGAAATGATTAAGGATTTGAACAACCACTTCATGGGCGAATGCACGGAAGTAGGTATGTACCTTGCAATGAGCCGCCAGGCAGACCGCGAAGGCTATCCTGAAGTAGCTGAAGCTTTCAAGCGTTACGCATGGGAAGAAGCAGAACACGCTGCAAAATTTGCTGAATTGCTGGGTGACTGCGTATGGGATACCAAGACTAACCTTGAAAAGAGAATGAATGCAGAATCAGGCGCTTGCGAAGACAAGAAGCGTATCGCTACACGTGCCAAAGCATTGAATCTGGATGCTATCCATGACACAGTTCATGAAATGGCTAAAGACGAAGCTCGTCACGGTAAAGGTTTCGAAGGTCTGTACAACCGCTATTTCAAGAAATAATCCGAAACAATACGGTAGAATATAAAAAAGACTTGCAGAAGAAATTTCTGCAAGTCTTTTTTTATCGGTAACGGGGAATCACTTCCCCTTAAAAACGTAAACCTAAGGTCAGCAGCACCTGGCTTCGGGTATTTTTTACTTTCGTTGCTTCAGGAGAGCCAATCACTAACTGGCCTCCATCTTCATAGGCATTAATGAACGGATAGAAATCTTCCTTGTATGAAGAGAACTTATATGCCAAATCAGCATAAAACATAGCCCCTCTGTAACCGAGACCCACTGTATAGTTACTCAAAGCTTTGGTATTTGCAAAATCCGTATCCGTCTGAATTGAGTTATAAGGCAAATCCTTATATGCATCACTATTGAAAATGGCAGAGGTATAATTGTATCCTGCACGCAAAGCAAACTGAGGAATCACTTTATATTCGGCTCCCAAACGAATGGTGCTCACCCCTTTCATCATAGAAGTAGTACTGTTTTCGTACCCAAATGTATCGGAATAGCCTTCCTGGTCCTTGAATTTCATGGAGGAATAGTCCTGATATTCATACTCTGCCCCTAAAGCCAAACTGGAACCTACAGTATATCCCAAACTTACATTATACGTCCATGGTGTCTGCAAGTGGAATTGACGCACCATGTCTCCATTCATTATATCATAAGTATCCACAGTATATTGACCGATCACACCGCTTCCTATACCCGACTCGTTAGCTATATCCAAATAATTCAAGACATTCGACTCCAAACGGGCATTTGTCTTATAATCCAAATTATAATAGGTCGGTGTATGAATGGCTAACCCAATCCTCAAAGGGGAATATTCGAAAGGACGCACGATGGCTCCGAATTTCACATCAAAACCCGAACCGTGTATCTTGTTCCAGCTCTGCAGGTTATAATTCTGCCCGATGCTATTTCCGGCATTATCCAAATAATCTTCACTATAAAAAGTATATTTATTGTAATCTATGGCATAAGCCCCCACAGTTACGCCTAAATATACCCGGTCATTAATATTGAATGAAATATTGAAATCATATTGTTCAATTCCGCCACGCTCTTCCGACCGGAAATTGCCATTTCCTCTTAAAAACATTCCTCCATATTCGCCCGGAGTGATATACATTAAATCACCCTTCAGATTCTTTACCTGAGTCCCGTTTTTCATATAAGGAACGTAACCGGAAGGGACATCTCCCTGTCCGTTGTGGGCAATAAAGTCGGTTATCAGATAACTGTCATATCCCAATGCGGATAGCCATCCTACTTCCGGATCTGTATAAATATTGCCCGACCAGTCCTTTATTCCTCCGGCTTGTGCTGCCATATAATCCGTTTGCGTATAATCGCCTAAATTACCTCCCATCGACATATTCTTATAAAAAGACTTCGCCTTATGATAATTAAAGCCGAAATTCACATAACGCAAAGCCGTAGCATTGCCTATCTTTGAAGAAATAACAAAACCGGCATTATCAAATGAGGTTTTCATCTTGTCTGCATTCATCTTACTTCCCATATAATTACTTTCAGTACCATAAGAAGAAAGACTGAATGACAGCATTGCATCATTACTGCGATAAATACCTATACCGGCAGGGTTTGTAGCAATAGTGGAAATATCTCCGCCCAACGCACCCATAGCCCCGCCCATACTTACAAAGCGTGCTGTACCATTTAAATCCTTGTTTGCGATGTTGGCTGCATCGTACACGGTCTGTGCACTTACCGGAACTGCACCCAACATCCCCAAAACAGCTTAAGTTATAATTTTTTTCATATCCTACTCATCTTTTTCTATTGAATACTATACCTATCTTCTTCTTGAAGAACCACCACCTGACGAACGGGTAGCACCGCCGGAATAACTGCGTGAACTGCTACCGCCTCCCGAAGAATAACTACGGGTGGAAGAGTTGTTTTGCACAGGCGTATAAGAGCGACGGCTACTACTGTTACCGGTTGAATAATTGCGTGTTGACGATGCAGAACTGCCCCTGTTGTAAGTGGAAGGACTTCCGGCTGCAGAACGTCTTACACCCGTAGACACCCGTAGCAGGTACACGGCTACTACTTCCCTGCACTCCTGACGCTGAAGAACCTACCCGCGTACTGCTTGGACGGGTATATACCCTGCGCCGGGTAGAGGCGGCATCTGTACGGGTAGTTACCCCACTGCGTGTACCCGACGGACGTGTACCTACCACGCGTCTGGTGGTCGTACCGCTTTGTCCGTCTCTTCTATAGGATGACACACCTGAACGGGCAGCCGAACCGGTCCTGCGAACCGTAGAAGAAGAATTTCTATAACTGCTTGCTCCCGAAGAACGGCGATAGGTATATGTATTACGCGGCCAATAACCGCCACCGGGATAACAGTGATGATGATAGTGGTGATGTCCCCACCAGCCGCCTCCATACCAGCCGCCCCAGCTTACGCTCCAGCCAAAGCCCCAGCCCGGACCATACCAACTGTTCCAACCCAAGCCATAATAGGGATAGCCGCCCAACCCGAAAGAGTTAACGCTCCAGCCAAAGCCCCAGCCCGGACCATACCAACTGTTCCAACCCCAGCCATAATAGGGATAGCCGCCCCAACCGAAAGAGTTATAGCGCCAATCCCACCACAAACGGTTGGTGAAAGTAGGAAATGCATATGCGTACAATCCGTCCGTATATACATTCCAGTCCCATGGATTCAGACCATAAACTACATCCCAGTAAAGCGGGCTGCTGATACTGATGGCATAGCGTGGATTGCGGAAACGGATAATGCGCGTGGCATATTCATAATCATCTTCCGAACCGTCAAAACCGTTCACCCATTCTCCATCCAGGCCATCGTCTTCTTTTTCGTCTATATAAAGCGTATCATTCTCTTGTGAAAAGTCATAGTCTTTAGAGTCATACCGACGATTGTACTCGTCTACATCACGAATATTCCCTTTACGGTCTTTCACTACAATGGTCGTATTGCCCGGCGACGCATAAACCGTAGTCGGAGCATTTGTCTTTACTACAACCGCATCGGCAGCCGGAGTTTTTTTCTTCTCCGTCTTTTCCTCTTTTTTCTTGGAAGGAACGTAGTAAAGGTCGTCATCTACACTTTGAGCTGAAAGTGCCCACGGAAGACACAATGCAAAAAGCGATAAAAAAACAATCTTTTTCATATTTATTTGGTTTATGGGTTTACAATTCCATACTTTTTCACACCACAAAGATAACGCAGGGATTTACTCTATACAGAAGATTTTCCCCAAAGATTTATAGGGATTTCCCTAAATGCACCTATCTTTGTATCCAAAACAAATATACGCAGAAATAGGATTTTCTCCTATACCTGCCTTTTGCATTTAACAAACAATTATATTCCAATGAAATATTTAGAATTTACATTTCATACCACTCCCTGCACGGAAATTGTCAACGATGTCTTATCGGCAGTGCTGGGTGAAGCCGGTTTTGAGAGTTTTGTAGAGCAAACAGACGGGATTGCCGCCTACATTCAAAAAGATTTATACAATGAAACTGTCCTCAAAGAAGCTCTTGCCGATTTTCCCTTACCTGATACACAGGTAGAATATGCTTACCAAGAAGCGGAAGACAAAGACTGGAATGAAGAATGGGAAAAGAATTTCTTCCAGCCCATTATCATTGGCGACCGCTGTGTCATCCACAGCACATTCCATCGCGACATCCCTCAAGCTGAATACGATATAGTCATCAACCCTCAAATGGCATTCGGTACAGGACACCACGAAACGACCAGTCTCATTATCGGTGAATTGCTGGATAACGATCTCCAAGGCAAATCTTTGCTTGATATGGGATGCGGAACATCCATTCTCGCCATATTGGCACGTATGCGCGGTGCTGCGCCCTGTACAGCCGTCGATATAGATGAATGGTGCGTACGCAACTCTCTTGAAAACATAGAGCTAAATGGAGTAGACCGTATATCCGTTTTTCAAGGAGACGCTTCTCTATTGAAAGACCAAGAACCTTTTGATGTAATCATAGCCAACATCAACCGTAACATCCTGCTGAACGACATGAAACGATATGTAAGTTGCATGCATCCGGGGTCGGAACTATATATGAGCGGTTTTTATGTAGATGATATTCCTGTAATACAGGCCGAAGCGGAGCATAACGGACTGCGCTTCGTACATCATAAGGAAAAAAACCGTTGGGCCGCAGTAAAGTTTGTATTATGACACAACGATAAAAGGAAGAAAACGGAAAGCAAGCTATTGCAGGGTCATACCAACCAATTCTTCCAACGTGCCGTTAAAAACATTCAGATCGACTTCTTCTTCAATGCCGGGGACATTACCTACATCGGTATGTTGCCAAAAATGCCATTTGCCCTCGTACTTCACGGAATCAACGTAATAATGGGCTATCCAGTAAGGATAAGCGTTGAATATGGAGTCGTTGAGATAACGTTTCTTAAATTTATAGGAAGTGTAAAGAATCGGTTTTACGCCGTAATGCGCCTCTACTCTGTCGAGCCAGGTTTTAACGGCAGATTTCAGTTCCAGAGGAGATCTCTTACCCGTAGTTTCCACATCAAGAACGGGGGGAAGGTCTCCTTTTGACAAGTGTACTGTACTAATAAAAAAGTCAGCCTGCTTATGCGCATCTGTCTTGGGTAGGAAATAATGATAAGCTCCTCGGATAAAACCGTATTTCCGTGCCTGACTGAAATTTTCTACAAAAGTTTCATCGCCATAATCGCCCCCTTCGGTAGCTTTCATAAAGATAAAATGTATGGGAAATAAAAGATAAAATGTATTGGAAATTTCTCTTCTTTATTATGAAGGAGCTTATCCCAATCTATAATACCCTGATAGTGGGAAATATCAATGCCATGCACCTCATAGTTGCAAGGCATGCATACGCCGTAGCCTTTTAAACCGTAACAAGGTTTCCAACGATAAGCATAAGGACGGATAAAGAACCAATAGAATCCTGCTGAAAATACCGCTATTATACAAAATGCCAATAAATTACGCAACCATACAGGCATGGGACGAGACACCGTCTGCTTCTTTTTTCGAGAAGAAGTACGACGGGATACAGGTTTGCGCCGGGAAACTGTACTGTTTTTAGAAGGCATTCAAGTATATTGAAGTAACAAATATCTATCAAAAATAAAACACAAACTACACAGATTACACAAATTCGGATTTGCGCAACTCTTGTGTAATTTGTGTTCTACATAGCCAATTACTGCAAATGCAGCAATTGGCTATAAGATTTTATCTACCTTGTTCCAGTTGCAAAGTCTTGGTAGGCTGGTCGCAAACTTCGGCAGGACCGAAGTATTGGATAGGACCCGGATAAACATAGTCTGTTTCCACAGCCCAACGCTCACGCTGAGCGGCAAATGCCTTGAAAGGAGCACCGTCCAGTCTTACCAAAGCTTTCTGGATAACCGGTTTCATTTCGCCGTGACGACGTTCCATATTCATCATCATTGTAATAGGTACACCACCTGCAATCCACTCTTCGGCAGGAGCTGTAGTATTACGTACGGAAGACATGTAACCGGTCTTACCGTTAGCAATCAGCGCAGATGCCGCATAACCCAAAGAGTAGCAGTAGTCGGCATCGAAATTAGACGGAGCAGCGCAACGTCCTTCGTAACCGAAGAAGTGATGCTGTGCAGCGAACTTACCTACATATTTGCCTTCTTCTTTCCACTGAGCCAATTTGGCAGCTACCATTTCGGACAACAGTTTCTCCGTTTCAATGAGAGATACCTGTACGTTTCCGTGCGGGTCGCGGTCCAATGACAACTGACGCGCTACACCTTCGGGAAGACTGGCATAGATAGCGGCATTTTCCGGAGAAAGTTTGCGGATGATATAGTCGCGTTGGTGTGATTTCTTAATCTGAGAGAATTCCTCTGCATTGGCAGCCAGGAAATCATTCAACTCAGCGATAAGACGTTTCATAGCGGGGATGAACTCAACCAAGCCCTCGGGGATAAGAACCGTACCGAAGTTATTGCCCTGTGCGGCACGATTAGCCACCACCTGAGCGATACCTGTTACGATATCATCCAAAGACATATCCTTAGCTTCAACTTCTTCGGAGATAATACAGATATTAGGCTGTACCTGCAATGCACATTCCAAAGCGATATGTGAAGCGGAACGTCCCATCAGTTTTATGAAATGCCAGTACTTACGTGCCGAGTTACAGTCGCGCTGGATATTACCGATTACTTCGGCATACGTTTTGCAAGCTGTATCGAATCCGAAAGAAGTTTCAATCATTTCGTTCTTCAAGTCACCATCAATAGTTTTCGGACACCCGATAACCTGTACACCGCAATTCTTCGCAGCATAATACTCAGCCAATACGCAGGCATTTGTATTAGAATCGTCACCACCGATAATGACCAGTGCTTTGATATTCAATTCTTTCAAGATTTCCAGTCCTTTTTCAAACTGTTCCTCTTTCTCCAATTTGGTACGGCCTGAACCTATGATATCGAAACCACCGGTATTACGATATTCATCGATGATATCGGCAGTCAGTTCCATATAGTTATGGTCTACCAAACCACCGGGGCCAAGAATGAAACCGTACAGTTTGCTATCTTTGTTCAACTTTTTAATACCGTCAAAAATACCGGATATCACATTGTGACCACCGGGAGCCTGACCACCGGAAAGAATTACACCCACATTCATAGCAGGGAAATCAACGGTCTCATCGGTATTTTCGAACTTAATCAAAGGCATCCCATAAGTATTGGGAAACAATTTCTTGATTTCTTCCTGATCGGCAACCGACTGGGTAGCTGCGCCGGCCACTGCTTTTACAGTACCTGTCAGCCCTTTCGGAAGTTTGGGCTGATAAGCAGCCCTTGCAATTTGCAATGCACTTTTAGTCATTTCTCTTAAATATTTAAAGGTGTTAATAAAGTTTCGTTTAAAAGCGTCGCAAATTTCGCTCTTTTCCGCAAGAAATGCAAACTGAATGAAGAAATAATGCAAACTTATTCTTCTATCTGCCAGCCTCCACCCAAAGCCTTATAAACATTTACCACTGCTATCAGTTCGTCACGGATTGCATTGCTGACACCAATCTGGGCATCGAAATATCCACGCTGGGCATCAAGCACGTCCATATAATTAATAACACCATTAATATATTGCAACTGCGCTAAATCCACGTACGTTTTGGCTGAACGTTCCAATTTGAGACGCAACTGATACACTTCCTTTATTTTGTTGAAGTCCACAATTGCGTTCTTAGCCTCTTTAAAAGCATTCAGCACCGTTTTCTCATAGCTATGAACTTCCGCCTCAAACGAAGCTTTCTGTGCCTTTAGAGCAGCCCGGTTCTTACCCCAATTGAAAAGCGGAGTCAATACCGCTCCGTTCAACAATGAATAAGGCGACTGAAGGAAATTTGACAAGACATCACTCTCCAATCCAAACTGACCGGTCAGCGACAACCGAGGGAACATATTGGTATAGGCCACTTTCACACGAGCATGTTCAGCTATAAGCTGCTGCTCCGCAGCACGAATGTCAGGACGACGTTCCAATAAGCCGGACGGCAATCCTACAGGTAAAGACTCCGGCACATCCAACTCCTCCAAAAAACGGCTGCGCTCTATACGTGTAGGAAATTCACCGGCAAGAAAAGCTATGTCATTCTCCTTGATGGAAATCTTACGTTCCAGATCCGGAACAAGCGTAGCTGTACGCGCCAACTCTACTTGCGCCTGCTGATAAGATGTCTCCGAAGTAAGTCCGCCTTCAAAACGGATTCTTGCAAGACGCACACCTTCTTCACGAGCCTTTTGTGTCTGACGGACAATTTCCAATTCTGTATCGAGTGCTACCAGCTCGTAATATGCCTGCGCCACTTCCGCAACAATTGTCATACGCAAGGCACGCTGTGATTCTACACTTTGCAGATAATCGGCTACGGCAGCTACTTTTTTCCAACGCAGATTTCCCCAAAGGTCAAGTTCCCACGACAAAAGAGCCTTTGCTTCATAGCTGTTACCCACATCGCGGCTATGTCCGCCATAGTTTTCAACTTCACGCTCTGCCTCTATTTTTCCATTCAACTGGGGAAGTAGATTAGCTACGCTGATACGTTTCTGGGCCGCCATTTCTTTCACGCGAGCGGCCGCAACGAGCATATCTTTATTATACTCCAATGCGCGTGCTATCAGATTACGCAAAGTATTGTCTGTATAAACAGCCTGCCACTGCTCATCGGCAATGCTGATGCTGTCCTGCTGTTGCATCAAACTGTCGGGCAATGCCATTTCGGGACGGACATAGCTTTTGCCTACCTTGCACGATGCAAAAAGAACCGGGGCGAGCAACAGAAGTATATATATAATCTTTTTTTTCATAAGCGTGTAATCAGAATTCATTTACAATGTTATCATCAATCTTTTTTGATTTTGTGTTGCACTTTTTCCTTTGCCTTATAAATCAAAACAAAGAAGAAAGGCACAAGCACAATGCCGAATACAATGGCAAAAATCATTCCAAAGAAAACTCCCGTACCTATTGCCTGACGGCTTGCAGATCCCGGTCCACTTGCAAGAACCATAGGAAGCATACCCAATACAAAGGCAAGTGAAGTCATCAATATAGGACGGAAACGGAGTTGGGCGGCATGAATGGCCGACTGCACCAAATCTCCTCCATTATCCACCTGTACTTTGGCAAACTCAACGATAAGGATAGCATTTTTTGCTGCAAGTCACACCAACATTACCAAGCCAATCTGGAAATGTACTTTGGCAAACTCAACGATAAGGATAGCATTTTTTGCTGCAAGTCCCACCACCATTCCCAAGCCAATCTGGAAATAAATATCATTTTCCAAGCCACATACAGCAACGCCCAAATAAGCTCCCAATGCAGCTACCGGCAACGAAAGCAATACAGCAATAGGCACAGTCCAGCTTTCGTATTGTGCTGCCAGGAACAGGAATACGAAGAGGAATACCAACGTCAGCACCAGTCCGGTCTGCCCACCGGCTTTCTTCTCCTGATAAGAAAGTCCGCTCCACTCAACACCTATATTATCCGGTAAATGTTCGCGCGCTATCTGTTCCATAATCTCCATAGCCTGGCCGGAACTGTACCCCTGTGCCGCCGAACCGAGAATAACTGCAGTAGTAAACATATTGAAACGTTTAATACTACCCGGACCGGTTGTATAGGATGCATTACCCAACGAGGTTAACGGAACCATTGCACCATTAGCTGCTTTTACAAAGAACAGATTAATATTCTCTTTGTGCTCACGATACGGAGCTTCAGCCTGAATATATACCTTATATATACGATTGAACATATTAAAGTCATTCACATATACGGAACCCGTATAAGCTTTCATCGTAGAGAACACATCTGCCAACGGCACTCCCAGCATCTTCACCTTGTCACGGTCTACATCAAAATAGAGTTGCGGAATCTCAGACTGCAAAGAAGAAGAAAGTCCCGTCAATTCCTTGCGTTTCTGAGCATAATACATCAAAGTATCCGCTGCCTGTACCAGATTTTCAAAAGTAGCTTCCCCACGTGCCTCAAGCTGCATTTCAAAGCCACCGGATGTTCCCAATCCCGGGATTACAGGAGGAGTAGAAAGATAGACTCTACATTCGGGGTATTCCCTCAAATCCTTTTCCACTTTCTCCATTATCTTATTGATAGTGGTATTTTTGCGTTCCTCCCAGGGCTTCAATATAACAGTTAACTCACTGCGCGCCTGATTGCTTCCTACACGCGGACTGCTACCCGTTACATTCTGCACATAAGCCACATACGGATTCTGCTCCAGATACTGCACGGCACGATCGGTCACGATACGGGTACGTTCCAAAGTAGAACCTTCCGGCAGTTCCAACTCCACTTTAAAGTATCCCTGGTCTTCCACCGGCAAGAAACTGGTAGGAATCAGACGGTGAATGATGAAAATAGCTATCAATACCATACCGAATGCACTCATCAAACGTCTGGGATGCTTGATAACGCGGCTGATAACACCAATATACTTATGATTACTGATATTCAACCATTCGTTAATCTTACGGAACACGATATTCTTTTTCTTTCCGCTGTCGGGCTTCAGGATAAGCGAACACATCACGGGACTAAGCGTCAGTGCCACAACCGTAGAAAGCAATACCGATACAGCAATGGTAATAGTAAACTGGCGATATAATTGTCCGGTGATACCGCTCAGGAAGCTTACCGGAACAAATACGGCACAGAGCACCAATGAGGTTGCAATCAAAGCACTTGCCAAACCGTTCATTGCTTTTTTCGTTGCTTCATAAGGAGAGAGTTTTTCCGTTTCCATCAGATGTTCCACATTCTCCACTACCACAATAGCATCATCCACGACAATACCAATAGCAAGAATCAATCCCAACAATGTCAATATATTCAGCGAGAAACCGAAAATAAGCATGAAACCGAAAGTACCGATCAAAGAAATAGGCACTGCAACAACAGGTATCAAAGTAGCACGCCAGCTTTGCAGTGAAAGGAACACTACCAATACCACAAGAACCAATGCTTCGAACAATGTCTTATACACCTCGTGGATAGACTCCGAAATATAGGTAGTCATATCAAAAGGTATCTCGTAACTCATTCCTTCAGGAAAGTTCGCACTGATTTCTTCCATTGCCTTCTTCACGTTGTCCGCCACTTCCATAGCATTGGCACCCGGAAGCATATAAATGCCGAGAACTGCCGCATTTTCACCGTTAATACCACTTTCCGTACTATATGAGGAAGCTTCAAGTGACACTCTGGCCACATCGCGAAGACGAATAATAGACCCATTGGCATTGGCACGGACCACAATATCCTCAAACTGCTTTGCCGAGCTCAAACGACCTTGCGTTGTAATAGGAATTGTAATGTCCAAACCTTGCACCGGCTGCTGTCCCAAAACACCGGCAGCCGATTCGCGGTTCTGGTCTTTCAAAGCATTCTGCAAATCCTGAACAGTCAATCCGAAATTTGCCAGTTTGTCTGGCATGGCCCAGATTTGCATGGCATAGTAACGGCTACCGATATTAGACACACGTCCCACACCGGGAATACGGCGTAAAAGGTCGAGTACGTTAATAGTAGCAAAGTTGCTCAGATAGATTTCGTCGAATTTCGGATCATTGGAAGTCAAACAGATTGTCATCAGCTGGCTGGGAGCCTGCTTTTCTACCGAAATACCATTCTGAATGACTTCCGCAGGCAAACGGCTTTCCGCCAGCTTTATACGATTTTGAATTTCCACGGCAGCCAAATCCGGATCGGCAGATACATCAAAGGTCACGGTTGCCGAAAAGCCACCGGAATTGGAACTGTTGGACTCCATGTACAACATACCCGGAGTACCGTTTATTTCCTGTTCGATAGGAGTCGCCACTGCTTGTGACACAGTCAGCGCACTTGCCCCCGGATAGGATGCACTGATTTTCACAACGGGCGGTGTTATCTGTGGGTATTGATCCACCGGAAGCATAGTCAGACCGATGATACCGACAATTACAATCACAATCGATATCACCGCCGAGAATACAGGGCGGTCTATAAAGAAACTTACTTTCATACTGTTATTTTACTTTGAGAGATTCTTATCCTTTTCTTTATTCTCAGAAGCGGCTTTCTTATTCAGAGAATCTGCCGGCTGCTCATCTTCCTTTTTGGGAGCAGCTGCTTGTGCACGCACTTTCATTCCCGGAGTAAGTTTATGGAAACCTTCCGTCACTACCTGCTCGCCTGCCGCCAGTCCGCGTTCAACAACCATATTGTTACCAAACTCAGGTCCTAATTCAATGAAGCGCTTTTCAACTGTCGAATCGCGGCGCATTACATATATATAAGCACCGCCTTTCTCAATGGTAACGGCCTTTTGAGGAACTGCCACAGCACCTTCGCGTACGTCAAACAACAGTATTCCTTTCTTAAACTGTCAGGGCAGCAATACTCAGTTAAGATTTGGCATTTCAGGACGAAC
>ENA-ORID01000171-ORID01000171.1-human-gut-metagenome-genome-assembly--contig:-NODE-171-length-14175-cov-6.34483_pt1 | contig 14175 bp, 8 predicted proteins | sample MGYA00243028_ERZ508742 | MGnify/ENA primary metagenome ERZ508742 (study PRJEB26277, sample SAMN04329837) | human gut metagenome | biome: human-associated habitat | host: Homo sapiens | place: USA... | reverse complement strand
GAATGAAAATACTACCTAAAGTAACCATCATCGGTGACAAAACAGGTGGCGGTTCTGGTCTGCCCTTCTCTTCTGAACTGCCCAATGGCTGGTCTGTCCGCTTCTCGGCCAGTCCAATGTACGATGCGAATATGCAACATCTAGAATTTGGTATAGATCCGGACATCAAAGTCAATATGACCTCAGAGGATATGCAACGCAATGTGGATACAATTATTGAGGCTGCACGTGAATATTTACATAACCACAAAGAATAATTTCCTAAAAATCTTTGGTACTTAAGAAATATTCCTTATCTTTGTACCCGCTTACCGAAAGCAATTCGCGCGTGTGGCGTAATTGGTAGCCGCGCCAGACTTAGGATCTGGTGTCGTGAGACGTGTAGGTTCGAGTCCTATCACGCGCACAAGTTTCCGTATAGAAACAGACAAAAGCCCTCGAAATCGGATAATTTCGAGGGCTTTTCTTTACTAGAAGAAACTAGTTCTCAAAAATCATGTGGCATACTAAAATTTCACATTTATTTTTTTCCCTTTATAAAGCACTGTCTTTTCACTTCCATCCGGCATTCGAACTGTAAACTTCCGCTCATCCAGCATCCCTTCATAGCAGCCACGACGTGCATCAATAGTCAATGTCCGCTTGGCATCATTCCAAGTCATCGGAATTTCAGTATAAGCACCGTTTTCGTAATTATAGTTATTGCCTTCATCCTCATAAAGCACAAAATTACCATCGGCACCAGGATAAACACAAACCTTGAGATTGTCCCATTTCTTCTCGGTCACGTATTGCACATCGGGACCTAACGGCACGATGCTTCCAGCACGTACATAAAGCGGAATACGATTGAACACAGTCGTCACCTTCAGCTTCTGCCCACCTTCTGCCACTTCGTTCGTCCAAAAATCATACCATTGGCTACCGGCAGGCAAATATAGTTCCATTTCTTTAGATTGAGTAAAATCGACAGACAATAGAGGGATATCAGACTCCTGCGCTTTGCAGCCCCACCCTTCATTCTCTTTCAAGATTTGCTGTGCCTGCTCAGGAGTGTATTGGGCATGTAATACAGGTGCCACCAAAAAGGATGATCCAAACATATACTCACTGCCCATGTTCCATGTCTTAGGATCACTGAGAAAATCCATGAATAGTGCCCGCATAAACGTGGAATTACGATGACTTACTTCCCAAGATGTAGAATAGATATAAGGCATCAACGAATAACGGAGTTTTATAGCATCAACCAATGCATCATACACCGGCTCACCAGCTTTACCATAGAGGAAAATTTCGCGAGGTGCATCAGCCCCGTGACTACGCATCATTGGACAAAATACACCGAATTGCGCCCAACGCACATACAATTCATGGAACATAGGATTTTTTGTAGCCGTTCCACCTCCCAAGCTATTGTTATAAGAACCGGCAAAGAATCCGCCAAGGTCAGTATTCCAATGCGGCATTCCCGTCAGAGAAAAATTCAACCCGGCAGTAATTTGCCTACGAAACATATCCCATGAAGATCCTACATCGCCCGTCCATACATTTGAGCCATAACGTTGTTGCCCCAAGAATCCTGAACGGGTCAAGATAATGACACGCTTATCGCGAGTCAGAGCACGCTGATGATCAGACACTCCGCCTACTGTTACGAGCGGAAAAGCGTTCCGTACGCTACGGAAGGAACCGGAATAAGTCTGTCGGTCGAAATCCGAATCTTTGGGGTTAAAGTGGTCAGGTTCTGTCGAGTCCATCCACCATCCGTCCATGCCAAGCTGAAAAATACCTTTGTTCAAGTAATTCCAATAAATATCACGAGCCTTCGGATGATATGGATCATAAACCTTCACGCCAGAAGGATAATCAAAGTTAGGCGGCCATCCTTCCACACCCGATTCGGGCCATGTAGCCATATCCATCAGCAACCCTTCCTTCTCAAGTTCCTTGAAAGGTTTAGTCTTTGGACCAAAAGAAGACCAAATGGAAATCATCATGTGTGCATTCAAGCCGTGGACTTCATCAATCATCCTTTTCGGATCACGGTACTCGTAATTCAGGAACTCCATTGCATTCCATAAATAGTTACTTCCCCAATATTGCCAATCCTGAATGATACAGTCAAGCGGTATGCCCAATTCACGGTATTTCTTCACAACACTTACCACTTCATCCTGGCTCTTATAGCGCTCTTTGCTTTGCATAAATCCATAACTCCACAAAGGCATCATAGGAACAGAACCGGTCAGCAAGCGAATCTGTGCAATTACACCGTCAGCCGAACCGCCATACATGAAATAATAATCGATACAATCGCCTACATCTGAACGGAACGACGTTTCCTCTTCATTGTCAACATACATCGTACCTGCATAATTATCCCAAAATACACCATATCCCTTAGTCGACTGAAAAACAGGAGTTACGTCTTCTGTATTGCCTTGCACCAGATACTTCTCTATTCCACGTTGCATCATCTGTCCGTTTTGAAGTTGTCCAAGTCCATAAAGCCCTTCATCCTTATCGGTTTTAAAACTTTGGTAAACAGAATAAGTAGCCCGCCCTGCGTCATTGACAGGTATGAATGCCTTCACATTCTCCAATTCCTTCAATAGGGGCATCCCATTACGTGTTTCATAAATCAGAACACCTGTTTTTGTGTCTAGTTTCACCGTCAGTAAACGGCTCTTCATTACAATATTGCCATCTTCCGACGTAGAAACTTTAAGAGCCGTTTTTTCAGGTCTTGCAATAACCGAAAGACTTTTCTTATCTACCGATTGCCCATGCGGCATTTTCAACACGCGCAGACTATTAGCATTAAACCATTGCACTTCCACATCTATCTTTTTCCCAAAAATAGAAGCCTTAATGCCTGTTTCTGTCCGCTGATATTCCTGCGACCACACCAAAGTGGTCAACAGACAACAGAATGTAAAAATAAGTTCTCGTTTCATAAACTCTAACTTTATATTAGTTATCAATAAGTATTAATTAACCTTCCACCAATCCAGCATAAACTATTTTTATTCTATCTCCTCAAAGGGATAAGCTTATCTATCATCATTAATAAAAACTTCCATAGCAATATCAAAACAATTGTCTATATGCTAAAAACACTTACCCTTATCCTATTTCCTCAACTTAACCCATACCACAAAACCTCCGCGAGGCTGGCACTCTATATTCAATTCTTTGGTATCGAATGCCGAATTTTCAATTTTTATTTGTTTCCCATCAGTAGTATCCGAAAACAGTTGGATAAGCTGAATAGAATCTTTAATAAACTCCAAATTCACACGAAATGATTTTGTATTTTCCGTACCATTCAAACCGGAAATATACCAACTATCCTTACTTTTACGAGCAATAACAACACTTTCAGCCGGATAACCGGACAGCAGTCTGGTATCCTCCCATGCAACCGGAAGATACCTGATAAAGTTCTGTACCTCTACCGGTTGTTGCCTATACCCTTCAGGACGATCTGCCAAATGCTGTAGAGCCGACTCAAAAATAACAAGTAACGCCAATTCATGCGCATCGGTAGTGATATGTGGATGTTGTGAATTGGTAAATGTACAAGGCGTATAGTCCATCGGACCTATCACATTACGGGTAAAAGGCAAGGTACAATTATGCCAAGCTGCATTATCAGTCAATGTCGGTTTATTATTATACCATTCGGACCCATATACCGCTTCCACACTCATCAGGTTTGGGTATGTCCGTTGCCAGCCTCTGGGAATAGCTGCCCCATGAAAATTGACTAACAATTTATGCCTGGCTGCATCCTCCAGCAAATCAATATAATAATTCATCGTACCTATAGAATCTCCACCAAAAAAGTCTATCTTAACTCCCTGATTACCTATTTCTTTTAGCCATTCAAATTCTTTGTCACGCACTTCCGGGGTATTCTACCGATATAACGGAGTAGGATCACACCATGCAGTAGAAGAATTATACCATATCAAAGGAGTTACATTTTTCTCTTTACAATAGTTCATTGCATCATTCAGATTTCCTCCATTCCCCATTGCATCCCATTCCCAATCAATCAACATATAGGGCAAATCAAAGTCTGCGGCAAAATCAATATATTTCTTCACTATTTGATAATCCTTAGAACCATGATTATATGCCCAATATATCCAAGAGACCAATCCAGGTTTTATCCATTGGGTATCTTGGATTTTACATGGTTCACTCACATCAGTTACCAAAGTCGATTCGACAATATCAGCTAATGTTCCTATGATAGCGACACGCCAAGGTGAATACCAGCCGGATGGGCATATCAACCGTTCATCCGATAATTTTATCTTATAGATAGAAGAATCAGCTGCATTAGTAAGATAAGCTCCTGTGTTATCACGTAATATGTTGGCTTCGGTTAATAGTACAAAAGCGCTGTCCGAAGGTTGGAACAATGTTGGAAAACTCCACTCACGTCCCTCATTATCTGCAACGCCGTCCGTATTTGGCCAATAAAAGCCCTCATAACCTACAGTAAATTTTTGTGTCCAACGCTTGATACCTGGAGTAAAAGCAAATGCAGTGTACTCATCAAGAACCACAATCTCTTCTTTGGTTTTAGGAAGATGATAACGGAAAGCTATACCATCATTATAAACCCGGAAAATAAGATCTACCCGAAGTCCTTTGACATTTTCAAACCGATAAGTACATTCATTAGCCTCATTATGGCAATGCCTGCGTTTACCAGTCAGCATTTCATAATCATCAACTACAGAAGTTACAGGAGTTGAGCTTATCAATTTAAAGCAATCATCCGTATCCGACGTTTTTAGACCTATTTCAGGTAATGACATCATTTTAACTTTATCCCGCCCACTATGATAAATAACAGAATAACCTTTTTCAGCATGATATACAATGGCTATCTTACCGTTAGGAGATAGTAATAAATTGTTCTGCATCGTACATGAAATGCAGGATAAGCACAACAGTGCAATGATAGTAAAATATTTCATAATCATTAAATTGTTCAATGTACCTTCTATTATATTTTAAGGAAAAAGAGAATACTTCATCAGCACCCTCTCTTTCCTCTCTTTTTTAATTATTCATATAGATAAAACATACGTTCCATCATACTCCATTTTTCTTTAGCAAGTTCCCCTTTCCTGCATTGTTGGAATACCGATACAAAATCTTCCCATTCCTGCTGTCGGGGTAAAGTCGCAAGTTTAGCCATAGCAGATTCCCAATCGAAATCAATAGGAGTTTCGACAATCATGAATAACCGATTACCGCATATATATATTTCCATTTCTAAAATACCAACTGAACGGATCCCCTCTCTGATCTCCCGCCACGACTTCTCCTTACTGTGGCACTCCCGATACTTCGCTATCAGCTCCGGATCATCCTTCAAATCCATTGTCTGACAATATCTCTTTACCGGATAGCCATATCTTTTCATTTCATATCCATTTTCTTTCATCTTATCTTAAACTTAATCCTGCTTAATTATATCCCTCATTCTGTTTCAGATTCTTATTTACATTCAAATCATTTTGAGGAATAGGAAAATATCGGTTATGGGGTGCCCATGTACGTTTCTCAAATTGATAATACATATTTTCATCCACCGGAGAAGCAGTAGCCCCACTCCCTCTATAATTACGAGCTTGAGGATCATCCGACAATTTTACTCCGGTAAATGTATGATTAAGTTCTTTCTCGGCAATGCCCCAACGTAACACGTCATAATATCGAAGCCCCTCGAATGCCAGTTCCACACGTCTTTCTTTACGAACTGCTTCACGAACAAGTTCCTGTGTCGCTACGTCTGTCTTTTTTATTCCAACCAATTTCACACGATCACGTATATCATTGATAGTCAAATCCAATAAATTCTGGTCTACTGCATTCGGCTGCGATTCATTTACCGCTTCCAGATAGCTTAATAGAACCTCAGCATAACGCATTATAGGAGTATAAGTGGGAGTAGAACCTAAATTATTAGTTATAGACGGATCACAACCTTTCTTCGGACAATATCCATTAAATAAGGCAAATTTATTATAGCTATCTGCAGTATTAGCTCCCTTAAAGCAATCATAAATTATATCATTATACTTAGTTCCCTCATAACTTCCCAAAGGAGGTAAAAAAATAGAAGCATACAAGCGCAAATCCCGATTAACATAAGGATCATTCTCATCATAAACCTCAGAAGTCTTAATGTCCTTGCCGTCTGCACAGAAATATTCTTTCACCAATTCGTTATATGGTGAGAACTGATGCCACCCTCCATAAGCAGCTTCAGGATATAAATATTGATAACGTGAATTAGTATACAAATCCTTTATCCCCATAATACAAAATATTATCTCAGGGCTATATTCACCTCCTATTTGAAAAAGTTTCTCATAGCTGTCCTCTCCATTACGACGATCCAATTCATATATTCCCGACTCAATCACACTACGTAAAATAGTAGCAGCATCTCCCCATCTCTCTTGTGCCAGATAAAGACGACTTAAAAGTACCTTAGCCGCCCCCCTGGTAAACCGGCCATATTCCTCTGAAGAATATTGGACAGGCAACAAGTCTATAGCAGTCTTCAAGTCCTTCTCCACTTGCAAATAGACTTCAGTCTGAGGTGTTTGAGAGATAGAATTCGCTTCGTCCACCGACAGAGTTTTCAAAGGCATAGGAACATCCTTATAATAAAATGCCAAATTTAAAAAGAAATAAGCTCGTAAACACTTCACTTCGGCAGACCACTGTTCTTTTTTAGATTCTTCCATCGGACAATCCGTAATATTCTCTAGAAAAGTGTTGTACTTAGCTATTTGCGTATATGCATTTCCCCAATACCAACGTAAATTACTGTTAGTAGCCACCGTATTGGAACTAGCCATTAAAGTAGAAAAATTTTCCTTTTCCGTTCCGTTTCCACCTGCAAAATCCAAATAGAGCAACCCTTGTGGCGTAGCAAAATCATCATGCGACCAACCAGTCTGGAAACGATAACATCCTGTCAAAGCCAACATGGCATCCCCTTCACCAGTCCAAAAACTACCATCAGAAATTGCTGAAGGTGGCTCCTTATCTAATAAATCCGAGCAACCAGTTGTTACTAGTGATATAGCCAAAGCACATAAACAAGCCTTTGTCATTCCTAATGTATTATATATATTTTTCATAATGATTCTTAATTGAATGATTTACTTAGAACTTGAAATTAAATCCGAATGAATAAATACTATTGACCGGATAATAAGAGGGAGAATCCCCTGTTCCTATCTCATTTTCAGGATCCCAACCTTTATAGAAACTATTGAAAGAGAACAGATTTTGTCCGCTTACATAAACACGCACATTTTCCAAACCTATTTTTTTAGTCCATGCTTTTGGGAATGTATATCCTATTTGTATATTCTTGACTCGTAAGAAACTAGCATTACGGACCCAATAATCAGAAGTTTGAAGATTAGTGTCGTTCATATTCAAAGTTTCCAATCGAGGATATTCAGCCCATTTATCAGGATTTTCTTCCTTCCAACAAGATTCAGCCTGCCATCTCTGTATCTGTCCACCGTTGTAGAATGCATAAGCCATATAAGATCCTATCAAACGCTTATGACCTCCTAAACCTTGTAATAAAGCTGAAAAATCAAAACCTTTATAAGAAGCGGAAAGATTCAAACCATAATAAAACTTCGGGGTAGTACTTCCCAATACGGTACGATCATATTGCGCATCCACCTTACCATCGGGAACCCCGTCAGGACCACTAATATCTTTGTATTTCACATAACCAGGTTTCAATCCTGACTTACTTACCAATTGCTCAGGAGCCGCATCTATTTCCGCTTGGTCTACAAACAGTCCATCAGTTTCATATCCATATATAATACCTATCGGTTGCCCTACAATTCTGTTATTATTAATTTCTTCGGTAGCTCCGTTCGCCAATTTCTCAACTGCATTTTTTACCCATGTAAAATTAGGAGAAATACTAAACCGGAAATCACGTCCTATTTGTCCGTTATAAGTCAGATTTATTTCAATTCCTTTGTTCGAAACAGCTCCAACATTAGATTGTCCGACTTCACGTCCCATAATACTAGACACCTCAACTGGTGCTAAAATGTCCGAAGTATATTTATAAAAATAATCCAATGTTCCACTAAAACGTCCATTCAATAAACTAAAATCTAAACCAATATCCGTAATAGCCGTCTTTTCCCAAGTAATTTCCGGATTATTATAGGTTTTCATGTAAGCCCCAGACTGAAGAGTTGCCGGATTTCCAAAAGGATAATCATGTCCAAGTTCATAAATCTGTTGGTAAGGATAAACACCTATATTTTGATTACCAAGTACACCATAGGAAGCACGCAATTTCAAATTATCAACTACAGCTGAAACTGCCGCATTCTTCCAAAAATCCTCCTCAGAAATTCTCCACCCTGCAGAAACTGACGGGAAAAGTCCCCAACGATGACCGTCCGCAAAACGTGACGATCCATCATAGCGCAAATTAGCCTCTAATAAATAACGATCTTTCCATGCATAATTTATACGCCCGAAAAAAGAAAGCAACGCATATTCTTCCAATGAACTATCATTAGTAGCTGTTGATTTATCTCCAGAACCTAATTCATACAAATAATTATTAGGAAACGTATTTCTATAACCTTCCAAACCTTTATTATTAGATTGCTCCACAGAAGTACCCGCCAATAACTTAAAAGTATGATTTTTAAATTGTTTTTCATAAGTAGCTAATGCTTCAAAGGTAGTATACGTATTATTTGCAGTCCATACATTTAAAGTAGCGGGCCCCACTGTCTTACTATCATCAAAATAAGTATCAGCCCGGTACGCTTTATCATATTTAGTCCAGTAATTCACCCCAGCTTTACCTATAAAAGAAAGTCCGTCTACAGGAGTATTCCATGTCAATTGTCCGGAAGCACTTATATTTCTACTCACATTCTGCACAAAAGATTCACTCGCCAACCACGCTTCCGGACTATAATTATCCTGATATCCAAAACTTCCATCCGACTTTTGCCCGGCATAAATAGGTCCCTGACGAACAGCATATCCTATCATTCCATCAATACTTTGTGGTTCGCCATTAGGAGCATTATATTTATTATTATAAGCATTAATATTCAAATTAAGCATCAGCCCTTTGGCGATTTCACTTTTCATAGTAAACAGTGCAGTCATTCTTTCATTAGACGTTTTTGCCGTCATACCTTCCTGATTTCTATAACCTACTGATAAATTATAACTTGTCGTAGCATTTCCTCCTTGTATGCTGAGATTATGTTGGTGTTGAAAACCAGAACCAGATTCCAACAGCCATTTTAAGTGATTTACATTCGGATAATTATCCGAATCAGATCCATCTCTATACTTTTGAATCTGTTCAGGTAAATAAGCTTCCTGCTTACCCATATTCCGCATAGCCATATTATAATATTCCGCATATTCCCATGATGGTAAAAAATCAGGCAATTCCGTAGGCTGTTGCCAACCAAAAGAATTACTATATGTAATAGTCGTTTTACCTTGTGCACCCTTCTTTGTTTCAATCAAGATAACCCCATTAGCAGCACGATTACCATAAATAGAAGCAGAAGCTGCATCTTTCAAAAAAGAAATGCTCTGAATATCATTAGGATCTACATCATCAATGTTACCTGATAAACCATCAATCAAGACCAATGGATCTGTTCCAGCTTTTGAAAATGTACCAGTTCCACGAATTTTAACAGTTGCTCCTTGTCCGGGACGACCTGAAGTTTGCAATACACTTAAACCTGGAGCCAAACCTGCCAGTGCTTGAGCAGTACTCATAACAGGTTTACTAGCCAAGTCTTCAGCTGAAACAGCAGCTACGGCTCCCGTTAAATTCACCTTTTTCTGTGTTCCATATCCAATCACAACTACTTCTTCCAACTTTTTTGTATCTTCTTCCATTATAATACGAAGTAACTTGTCACTTTCCACCTTTACTTCTTGCGAAATATAACCTACATAACTTATCTGGAGCATGTTTCCCATTTCAGCAGACAGAGAAAATTTGCCATCCAAATCAGTAACAGTTCCATTGGAAGTACCTTTAACCAAGATACTGACCCCAATTAACGGCTCACCGGAAAAATCAGTAACCAAACCATTGACATTACTCTGTGTCTGTGCCCAAGTAGTATAGCTCAGGCAACACATCAACAAGACCGCCAAGAATCTTATTGACTGCATACATTCTAATCTGTTTTTCATTATTCTATTGATTATTGGGTTAATTTTCAAGACATAACAAGGGCTTACCGACCTAAAAAAGCCGATAAATAAACCTACTTTATGCTATATTCACTTCTTTATCTTAAATACGGGAGCAATCTTATTCAACTGTACATCAGGCATATCAATAACAACTCCTTGCGCTGTACGAGTAAAAGATACCTTTCCATAACCTAACAATTCAATTTTAGTAATTTTATCAGGATACAACTCACTTCCCGTTGCCAGCGATTGAATGACAACTTGCTTTTCTTCCGGCCATGCAAGGACTGTAGCATAGAGATATTTCTTGGTTTGAGTAAAACGGATTTCAGATGCAGTGGCTTTAGTGTAAGCACCTTCATTGAAACCTTGGGCATTAATCTTGATATCAGCATTGGCTATCGGACCTTCTCCGAAGACTTTCCACGGGCGTGTATCATAAATAGCCTCTTTATTCATACTCATCCAGTCACCAAATTCATTTAAAATGGCTTCTTCCTTTTCATCGAAAGTTCCGTCAGCCCGAAGAGGAACACTAAGCAACAAATTACCGTTCTTACTGACCACATCCACTAATAGTTTCACTACATCGGAAGCACTTTTATACCAGCCGTTCTCCGCCAATCTGGTATCATAATGCCAACCGCCTAAACAAGAACAAGTCTGCCATGGCTCTTCATAAATACTATTGGGAGATCCCCTTTCCACATCCCATACCAAAGCTTTACGTTGCTCATCGGTAAGAATTTTACCAAACATAACAGCACTGAAATCCCCCTTACGAACAACCATGTTGTGATTATAAAAATGTGCGGCAATCTTCAAACCCGCATCACTGATAGGATAAAACGGTACACCAGTCACATCAAAATAAATCAAATCGGGATTATAACGGTTTATTGCATCGACTGTACGATCATAAAAGTTTGTCACATATTCTTGAGTAGGAATACAAACACCATTTCCCCATGCCCATTGACGGTGAATCATACCGTCAGCCCAACTTCCAGCGCTTAACGGGTGATTCTGTGCATAAAGTTTTTGAGGATCGTAGCCTTCCCACCACTTACCCTTACCATCTTCTTTAGTCAAACATCCATCATAGGGTACACCTGCCTTCTCGCCATGACGGTCGTATCGTTGAGCCGGTTCATACCAGCTCCACGCATGGTCCGCATGGAAACTGATACCAAATGGAAGACCGTTTTTCTTAGCTGCTTCAGCCCAGCCCGCCAATATATCCTTCTTAGGGCCTATATTCACGGAATTCCATTCCTGATATTGGCTATCCCATAAATCATAATTATCATGGTGATTACCTAAAGCGAAGAAATACTGGGCACCAATCTTCTTATAAAAGGAAACCAATTTGTCCGGATCCCATTTCTCGGCTTTAAACAAAGGCAATATATCCTTGAAGCCCACTTCAGAGGGATGGCCATAATGTTCCACATGGTGCTTATACTCGTGCGAACCTTCCAAATAGAGAGAACGCGCCATCCAGTCGCCGGACCCTTCCACACATTGCGGTCCCCAATGTGCCCAAATACCAAATTTGGCATTTCTAAACCATTCAGGAACTTTATAGTTCTGCAATGATTCCCAAGTAGGTTCGAACTCTCCCTCCTGCATTTTTTCATTTTTCTCTGAAACAGGTACCTGGTAAGTCTGAGCCTCCAAAACTCCCGTCCAAAGCAACAAAGCCGAAGCCAAAAGAAAATGTTTTGCTTTCATAGTATAATTGCTTTATATGTTTTTCAATTATCAATAGTGCAAATATACAGAGTTGAAACCAATTTATATTATCCAAATGCGCCATTATGTAGGATAATATCGACTTTTACCTGAGATAATTCAAAAACGAATACCAAAACAGGTGATTTGATATGAAAATATCGATTTCCCATTGGATTATATATATACTTTTGCTTACTTTGTACGAAACTGAATCTTTCATTCTAATAACTTAAGGAATATGACACAATCAATCGACCAATTACATTTACTTATATTAAATGTAGGACTAGCCATTCACAATGCAGACTGGAACTGGAAAAACGTAAGCAGCCCTTTTACCCGACTCTATTATATAATGGAAGGAACCGCCCAAATAATATTTCCCGATGGAATGCAGGAACTAAAACCACATCATCTATATCTGGTGCCATCATTCACTACCCATAGTTATCAGTGCAATTCTCATTTCACTCATTATTATCTCCATATATATGAAGACCATCAATCGGAATCCGGCATTCTGGAAGATTGGAATTTCCCGATAGAAATACCTGCGGGCAACCTGGAATTACCACTTATTAAAAGGTTATGTGAAATAAATCCTACCATGCAGCTTCCTCAATCCGACCCGACAAGCTATGACAACAACCCCACATTAATCAGAAACATCATTAAAAATAAACAGCGTACCTTCTGTGACAAAGTCGAATCCAGAGGTATAGTATATCAACTTATTGCCCGCTTTTTAAAAGACGCCAAACCTAAAGTGGAAGTCAACGATAACCGTATCCAAAAAGTTTTGTCCCACATCCGAAAAAATATCTATAAAACAGTAGATATAGACTCATTGGCAGCAATCTCATGCCTCTCAAAAGATCATTTTATCCGTCTTTTCAAAAAAGAAGTCGGTACCACACCGCTACAATATATTAATCAGAAAAAAATAGAGAAAGCCCAATTAATTCTGATTACAGAGGATATTCCCGTAAAAAACATAGCCTATCTCCTTGCTTATGAAGACCATTCTTATTTTAACCGCCTATTCAAAAAAATCACAGACGTTACTCCACAGCAATATAGAGAACTATATAAAAAGTAACCGTCTTATTATTTTTACGCAAAGGTTTACGTACTTTTTTCAACCTCTTCCACCACATACCTAAAGGTTATTCCTCTATTTTTGATTCCGGAAATAAATCTAAAAATAAATAGAGCTATGAATTACAATGAAATCGGGAAAACCGGTATGCGGGTTTCCAATCTTAGTTTCGGCGCATCTTCATTAGGAGGAGTTTTTCATGATATCCGCGAAGCAGAGGGTATCAAAGCTGTTTACACAGCAGTAGAGAATGGAATGAATTTTATTGATGTATCTCCCTACTACGGGCACTACAAGGCCGAAACCGTATTAGGCAAAGCATTGAAAGAAATACCACGTGACAAATATTATCTCTCTACCAAAGTGGGACGCTATGGAAAAGATGGAGTCAACACATGGGATTATTCCGGAAAACGTGCAACGGAAAGTGTGTATGAAAGCTTGGACAGACTCCACATTGAATATATCGATCTGATTAATGTACACGATGTAGAGTTTTCAGACATGAATCAGGTAGTCAACGAAACATTACCTGCACTGGTAGAACTTAAAAAGAAAGGTATTGTGGGACATGTAGGTATCACAGATTTGCAATTAGAAAACTTAAAATGGGTCATTGATCACTCGGAACCAGGAACAGTAGAAAGCGTACTTAACTTCTGCCATTATTGTCTGAATGACGAGAAACTGACTGATTATCTGGATTATTTTGAATCAAAGAATATCGGCATCATCAATGCCTCCCCCCTTTCAATGGGCTTACTCTCCCAACGTGGGGTTCCTGCATGGCATCCGGCCCCCCAATCACTGGTAGAAGCCTGTCGGAAAGCTGTTCAACATTGCCTGTCCAAAAATTATCCTATAGAGAAACTGGCTATTCAATATTCTGTCAGCAATCCACGTATCGCCACCACTTTGTTCAGTTCGGCCAATCCGGATAATGTATTGAAAAATATAACATATGCCGAAGAACCCATTGATTGGAACCTTGTAAAGGAAGTACAAGAAATTATCGGAAAACAAATGCGTGTCAGTTGGGCTAAGTCATAATTCAA
>ENA-ORID01000142-ORID01000142.1-human-gut-metagenome-genome-assembly--contig:-NODE-142-length-15861-cov-7.89978_pt1 | contig 15861 bp, 14 predicted proteins | sample MGYA00243028_ERZ508742 | MGnify/ENA primary metagenome ERZ508742 (study PRJEB26277, sample SAMN04329837) | human gut metagenome | biome: human-associated habitat | host: Homo sapiens | place: USA... | reverse complement strand
GAGGCATGTTGATGACAGGCATGTATCCGCATAAGAACAAAGTAACAGGCAATTGCAATTCTGCCAACGCTCCTTATGGAGTAGAACTTCCACAAGATGCACGCTGCTGGAGTGATATACTTAAAGCCAATGGATACCAAACAGGATATATCGGCAAATGGCATCTGGATGCTCCTTATGAACCATACATAGATACTTACAACAACCATGGTGCAGTTGCTTGGAACGAATGGTGTCCAAAAGAACGCCGGCACGGTTTTGACTATTGGACCGCTTATGGCACTTACGACTACCATTTAAAACCCATGTACTGGGACACTGATGCTCCCCGGGACAGTTTTTATTATGTCAATCAATGGGGACCGGAGTATGAAGCCGACAAAGCGATTGAGTACCTCAACGGGCATATAGATAAAACGCAGCCATTTGCCTTAGTCGTATCCATGAACCCTCCACACACCGGTTACGAGTTGGTGCCCGACCGATACAAGGAGATGTATAAAAACCTGAATGTAGAGGCATTATGTGCCAACCGTCCCGACATTCCCGCCAAAGGCACTGAAATGGGTGACTATTTCCGAAACAATATCCGCAATTACTATGCCTGCATGACCGGAGTCGATGAAAATATAGGTCGGATAATCAACGAATTGAAACGTTTGGGTTTATTAAAAAATACTATTGTAGTATTCACTTCTGACCACGGCATCTGCATGGGGGCTCATGAACAAGCCGGAAAAGATATCTTTTATGAGGAATCCATGCGAATTCCCGTCCTTATCTCATGGCCGGAAAAAATAAAGCCGAAAACCGACCAAACAACCATGATAGCTTTTGCCGACTTGTATCCGACCCTGCTTTCCATCATGGGCTTTCAGCAACAAATACCGGAAGAAGTACAAACATTCAACCTTGCTTCCGTTCTCCTCTGCGGAAAAGAAAACAACCGCATTGTCCAACCTTATTATTACATACAGTCATCCAATCCGGCAACAGGCTACCGGGGATTACGCACCGCTACACATACGTTTACTATCCATGCAACCGATGGTAAGGTAGATAAGATTATTCTATTCGACAGGAGATCAGACCCTTACCAAATGAATAATATAGCTATGCAGCATCCCAAACTGGTAAACCGATTGAAAAGCCAATTAAAAACATGGCTGCAAAAAACAGAAGATCCATTTTTTAATTATTTATAACCTATGAAGATACTATATACATCCCTTCTCTTCCTTATGAACTGTGTACTGAGTGTTGCACAACCGGAAGTCATTATACCCAAACCGCATCAATTGAAATGGCACGAAGCGGAAATGGGAGCCGTATTTCATTATGACCTCCACGTATTCGACGGCATCCGCTACGGACAAGGCAATAACCGTATCAGCCCCATTGAAGATTATAATATATTTAATCCTACCCAACTGGATACTGACCAATGGATTCAGGCAGCCAAAGCCGCAGGCTGCAAATTCGCCGTACTCACAGCCACGCATGAAACCGGCTTCGGATTGTGGCAAAGTGACGTAAACCCATACTGCCTGAAAGCTGTAAAATGGCGTGATGGCAAAGGAGACATTGTCCGCGACTTTGTCAACTCCTGCCGTAAGTATGGTATCCAGCCGGGCATCTATGTAGGCATCCGGTGGAATTCACTTCTAGGTATCCATAATTTCAAGGTAGCCGGTGACGGAGAATTTGCCGCCAACCGACAGGCGTGGTATAAACGCTTCTGCGAGAAAATGGTGGAAGAACTTTGTACCCGCTATGGAGATTTATATATGATTTGGTTTGATGGCGGAGCCGATGACCCACGAGGTGACGGTCCTGATGTGGAACCCATCGTCAATAAATACCAGCCCAACTGCCTGTTCTACCACAACATAGACCGTGCTGATTTCCGTTGTGGAGAGGTGACGGTCCTGATGTGGATCTCAGCGTAAATAAATACCAGCCCAACTGCCTGTTCTTCCACATCATAGACCGTGCTGATTTCCGCTGGGGAGGTTCAGAAACCGGCACAGTGGGATACCCCTGCTGGTCCACTTTTCCGGCCCCCTGTTCACATCATATACGTATTGATAGCAAAAAGGACCAAATAGCCTTATTAAAACAAGGTGATCCCGAAGGCAAATACTGGGTACCAGCTATGGCAGACAGCCCCCTGCGTGGTGCCAACGGCCGCCACGAATGGTTTTGGGAACCCGATGACGAGAATAATATCTATCCATTGACAACGTTGATGGATATGTACGAAAAATCAGTGGGCCGCAACGCTACGTTAATCATCGGGCTGACCCCCGATCCCGATGGGCTATTGCCGGCAGGTGACGAACAGCGTTTAAAAGAATGGGGAGAAGAAATAAACCGGCGCTTTGGTACACCATTGGCGGAAACCCAAGGCCGGAGGCAACGGCTTACGCTGAATCTGAATGAAAAACAACCGGTCAACTACTGCATCATCCAAGAAGACATTGCCAAAGGCGAAAGAATACGCCAATACAAGATAGAAGCGAAAGTCAACGGAAAATGGCAGACAGTGTGCTCCGGCGAGTCTGTGGGACACAAACGCATTGCACACTTCGAACCGGTAGAAACCACCGCCTTGCGCCTCACCGTAACCCAATCCGTTGCCTTACCCGAAATCAGACATTTCAGTGCCTATAACGTAACCCTCAAATAAAAAATCATGAGAGAATATAAAGCAATATTCATTTGTATCCTGATTTGCAATGTATTTGTTTGTCCGAAATCCTTCGGGCAAACAGATTACACATATGAAAAAGGAAAGTCATTCAAGAACACAAACGCTTTGTCAATGACAGATACGATTGATTTAACTTCCATTTCTTCTCCCATATCCTATAAGAAATCCATACCCGGACAAACCCAGACTATTGCCTGTCCGGTACGGTTACCCGGGTACGTCCGAGGTATTTTCTTCAGCCGAGACTCCCGTCCGGTAGATTTTGAATGGCCCAACAATACCAACCGGCTCCTACCTTGGGTGTTCAACGATTTAAAAGAATTAACCGACACCCGCTATCCGGGAATACCTTCCAATGCAACCCCATCTACGTTGGGAGATGCATTACTGCTGGAACTGACAAACGGAGAATACTTGTTTGCCAAAGCTGTTGCCGGCCGTAACAGTTTAAGCTGGCTGCTAGTAAATACCTTCCAATGCAACCCCATCTACGTTGGGAGATGCAGTACTGCTGGAACTGACAAACGGAGAATACTTGTTCGCCAAAGCAGTTGCCGGCCGTAACAGTTTAAGCTGGCTGCAAGTAAACGATAACGGCTCTGTCACCCTATATGTATCCACCTTAGGAAAAGACTATCTGAAACCGGAAGTCCCTCTTCTACTCATCCGACAAGGAAAAGATATTTATTCAACCATTCGGCAAGCCTATCAAGCGCTGATGAAAAATACAGAAGCCGCCGACTTAAAAAGCCGCACAGCCAAGGAATATTTCGAAGCTTTCCGCTATCTCGGTTGGTGTACATGGGAACATTATCATGATGATATAAACGAATCCAAGGTAATAAACGATATGAAAACGATAGAGGCATCCGGCATTCCTATCCGGTATGTACTGATTGACGACGGTCATCTCGCCCACAAGAACAGGCAACTGACCGGTTTCATACCGGATAAACAACGTTTCCCGTCGGGATGGAAAAAAATCATGTCATACAAAAAAGAAAATAAAATCAAATGGATCGGACTGTGGTACAGCCTTTCGGGATACTGGATGGGATTATCCCCCGAAAACGGATTTCCACAAGTCGTCCGACAAGCCCTATACCCACACGCCGGCAGCCTTCTGCCAGGAACGGACAGCACCCGCATCCGTTCCTTCTATCGCTACTACATCAGCACCTTAAAAGAACAAGGATTCGATTTTCTGAAAGTAGATAACCAAGCTTTTACGCTGCCACTCTACATGGGAGGGCATGAAAGTATCCGCCAGGCAACCGACTGTAACCGAAGCCTGGAAGCCGAGATCCACCGGCAAAATATGGGATTAATGAACTGTATGGCACAGAACGTCATCAATACTGACCATACGTCATACAGTAACAGCACCCGTGTCAGCATAGACTATAAGAAATATGATGAGGATATGGCAAAATCACATCTATTCCAGTCTTATACCAATACCCTGCTACTAGGACAAACCGTATGGCCCGACCATGATATGTTTCATTCCTGCGATACCGTTTGCGGCACTTTGATGGCACGTTCCAAGGCCATTTCCGGAGGTCCGGTCTACCTGTCGGACGCCCCCGGGGACTTTATCAAGGAAAACATCTTTCCCTTAATTGACAAACAAGGCAAACTGTTCCGCCCCGAAGCTCCTGCCGTACCTATGCCGGAATCTATACTGACCAATCCATTATGGAGTGGAAAAGCATATCGAGTAGCAGCTCCCTCAGGCAACGGAGCAATGACATTAATCTGTTACAACCTGAATGCTTCCCCCCGACATCAGCAAGTCCAGGCCACTATAAAAAAAGAAGATTATTCTCTTCGGAACAGTTTTGAGAAAATGTCTGCCACCCCCGAAGAACGCGTGCTGCTTTATAATTGGGAATCACAAAAGGCAGAAGAACTATCAGACAGCAGTACATTCGAACTCATCGGATTTACAGACAAACTGTTTCATCTCTGCCCCATACGGAAAGGATGGGCAGTCATTGGCATACAGGAAAAGTATCTGTCCCCGGCCACCGTCCAAACTATCTCTTTAACAGAGAACCGCTTGGTGCTAAACGTACTATGTACAGGTACACTAAAAGTATGGATAGAAAATTCCGGCAAGCAAGAACTGAGAAGTATTTCCATAGATACCCCCCAAAAAATTGTAATCGAAAAATAACTTATAAAACCAGCCGATATGAATAAAAAACTACTTGTATCTTTCGCTCTCGCTTCCTTAACAGGAATCTCGACGCAAGCAAAAGAAAAAATGTCTTCAGAAACAACCCAACAACGTCCCAATATCATCTTATTTATGGTGGACGACATGGGTTGGCAAGATACATCCTTACCTTTCTGGACACAGAAAACACATTATAATGAAGCCTACGAAACTCCCAATATGGAACGTCTGGCCAAGAAAGGGATGATGTTCACACAAGCATACGCCTGCAATATCAGTTCCGCTACCCGTTGCAGTCTGATAACGGGTGCTAACACCACCCGACATCACGCCTGCAATATCAGTTCCGCTACCCGTTGCAGTCTGATAACGGGTGCTAACAACACCCGACATCGTGTAACAAACTGGACACTTGAAAAAAACAAAGCTACCGACAGACCAAGCAATACAATACAATTGCCAGACTGGAACTACAACGGAGTCAGCCAAGTAACAGGAACGCCCAATACCTTTGTCGGCACTTCTTTCGTTGAGTTACTCAGACAGAACGGTTATCATACCATCCACTGCGGAAAAGCTCATTTCGGTTCTATTGACACACCGGGAGAGAACCCTACCCATTGGGGGTTTGAAGTAAATATAGCCGGACATGCCGCCGGTGGTCTGGCTACTTATCTGAGCGAACAGAACTACGGGCACACCCGCGATGGAAAGCCCTATTCACTAATGGCCATCCCCGGCTTGGAAGATTATTGGGGAACAGGTATATTTGCAACAGAAGCCCTGACACAAGAAGCTATCAAAGCATTGGACAAAGCAAAAAAGTACAATCAACCTTTTTATCTATATATGGCACATTATGCCATCCACGTTCCTGTTGACAAAGATATGCGCTTCTTCCCCAAGTATATTAAAAAAGGACTTAGTGACAAAGAAGCCGCATATGCATCCTTAATTGAAGGAATGGATAAAAGTCTGGGGGATTTGATGAACTGGTTGGAAAAAAATGATGAAGCAGACAATACCGTTATTATTTTTATGAGTGACAACGGAGGGCTAGCTGCCGAACCCGGATGGCGCGACGGACAAATTCACACTCAAAACGCTCCTCTCAATAGTGGCAAAGGCTCCTTATATGAAGGAGGAATACGCGAACCAATGATTGTAAGCTGGCCCGGAGTAGTCACCCCGGATACTCGTTGTGACAAATATCTTATAATTGAAGATTTTTATCCTACCATACTTGAAATGGCGGGTATCACAAACTATGAGACAGTCAACCCTATAGACGGTATCAGCTTTATGCCCCTGCTGAAAGGTACAGGAGACCCGTCCAAAGGACGCGCACTGGTATGGAATTTCCCTAATATCTGGGGTAATGACGGACCAGGCATCAATCTGGACTGCTCTATCCGCAAAGACGAATGGAAACTGGTCTATTATTATGAAACCGGTAAAAAAGAACTTTTCAACATACCAAATGATATCAGTGAAAAAAATGATGTAGCAAAGCAACATCCCGGCATCGTAAAACGGCTCTCCAAGGAATTAGGGAACTATTTGCGAGCAACAGGAGGACAACGTCCCACATTCAAAGCCACAGGAAAAACCTGCCCATGGCCTGATGAAATCTAATTCCCGTCAGTATATGAAATATGCCCGACTACATTTTCTTGATGTAATCGGGCATATTCCAATGTATTATGTATTCCTGCCGGACATACCCAAAACCACCGGAATAGCTAATTAATAAATTATAAACAATATCGATAAAATCCGCTAAGCGTTTTCCTTAAAAGCCTTTTCTTCCGCTTCACTGATTATCTGCTCGACCACATCCGTTTTCTTAATCTCCTCCAAAGAAAGATCCGGAGTAACGGTCCCACTGTCTGAAGGCTTACTATCAGAAACCGTTACCTCCTCCTGAGATAACTCACGGGCAGCCTTAGCCGCAAAAATACATTCAATAAAACCGGAATCATTCTTGATTTTTCCCAAAGCCACACGCGCAGCCATTTGCTGAGACTCTTTTTTAGAATAACCGGTTCCTTTTCCTCCCGAAATACCTTCCACCAGAACTTCACTCTCGAAAGTCGGATTATATCCCTGATCGTGTGATTGGGTTATCAGCTCAAAGGTAACCTCAAAACGATTTTTCTGGCTCCATTCTATCAACTTGGATTTAAAGTTTACCTCCTTACGGGAAATCTTCTCCAAATTTATATAAGGCCCAATAATACGATGCTCCATGAAATATTTACAGGCACGATATCCCCTGTCTAGATAAATAGCACCTACCAATGCTTCGAATGCATTGCCGCACATATAGCTGTTATGAGAAGACTGGCGGGCCGTATACTTGATCAGCTTATCCAAACCAATCTCTATAGCCAAACGATTCAATGTTTCACGCTGCACTATTTTAGAGCGGGTATTCGTGAGAAAACCCTCACGCTTTCCTTCAAACCTTTTGTAAACAATATCTGCCACCACAGCATCCAAAATAGCATCCCCCAAAAATTCCAAACGTTCATTATTAAGCAAACGCCCCTTTTCAGACTTCACTGATAAAGATTTGTGAAGCAAAGCCTGTTCGTAGATGCTAATGTCTTTGGGATAGAATCCAAGCATCTTATAAAAACGAAGATAAGACTCCCTATCCTTACGAAAAAGAAGTCTTATCCTATCCTTTATATTGCTAAACACGATTATTCAGCATATTTTTTTACGATTACACATGCATTATGTCCACCAAAACCGAAGGTATTGCTCAATGCAGCGTTTACTGTACGTTTCTGAGCTTCGTTGAACGTGAAGTTCAAGTTATAATCAATGTTTTCATCATTATCACCTTCCTCATGGTTGATAGTGGGCGGAACAATGTCATTCTTCACAGCCAATACGCTGGCAATAGCTTCTACCGCACCGGCAGCACCCAACAAGTGTCCTGTCATAGACTTAGTAGAGCTGATATTCAGTTTATAAGCGTGATCTCCAAATACATCCTTGATAGCTTTCACTTCTGAAACATCACCTACAGGAGTTGAAGTTCCATGTACATTGATATAATCAATGTCTTCCGGCTTCAATTCCGCATCTTCCAATGCGTTCAACATCACCAATTTAGCGCCCAATCCTTCCGGATGAGAAGCTGTCAAGTGATAAGCGTCGGCAGAAGCGCCTACACCGGCAAGTTCCGCATAAATCTTGGCACCACGTGCTTTTGCATGTTCCAATTCTTCCAAAATCAGACAGCCTGCGCCTTCACCCATCACAAAGCCATCACGGCTTGCACTAAACGGGCGGGATGCACGTTCCTGATCATCATTACGGGCAAAATCTGTCAGCCTGCGCCTTCACTCATCACAAAGCAATCACGGCTTGCACTAAACGGGCGTGATGCACGTTCCGGATCATCATTACGGGTAGACAAAGCATGCATAGCGTTAAAACCGCCCAAACCAGCTTCAAAAATAGCAGCTTCCGCACCACCTGCCACAATTACATTTGCTTTACCCAAACGGATATAGTTAAATGCATCGGCAATAGCATTTGATGAAGATGCACAGGCAGAAGTTGTTGTGAAGTTAGGACCGTGGAAACCATACATGATAGAGATCTGTCCCGATGCAATATCAGCTATCATTTTGGGGATGAAGAATGGGTTGAATTTCGGTCCGACAGTATCTTTATTCAGTGTATAATTAGCTACTTCCTCTTCAAAAGTATGAATACCTCCGATACCTACACCGTAAATTACACCTATTCTATTCAAATCTTCTTTTTCGAGGTCCATTCCAGAATCCTCCACCGCTTCTTTAGCAGCTGCAATGGCATACTGTGTATACAGATCCATTTTGCGAAGTTCTTTACGGTCAATGTAATCAGTTCCATTGAAATTCTTCACTTCGCATGCAAAATGAGTCTTGAATTTAGACGCATCGAAATGAGTAATAGGTCCTGCCCCGCTTACCCCCTTCACCAGGTTGTCCCATGTTTCTGCAACATTGTTACCTACAGGAGTAAGAGCACCAAGACCTGTTACTACTACTCTTTTTAATTCCATATTATAAAATAAGGATAATTACTTAGCGTTAGCTTCGATATAAGAAACGGCGTCACCTACTGTACCAATTTTCTCAGCTTGATCATCAGGAATAGAAATACCGAATTCTTTTTCGAATTCCATAATCAGTTCTACAGTATCCAGTGAATCTGCGCCCAGATCGTTAGTGAAGCTTGCTTCTGTTGTAACTTCTGATTCTTCTACACCTAATTTATCAACGATAATAGCTTTTACTCTTGATGCAATTTCAGACATAACTTTAATTTTTTAGTTAATAAATTGAATTATTTTATTTTCTTTGCGGTTGCAAAGGAATAAATATTTCTTGGGCTGAGCAAATATTCAGGCAAATAAATGCAGAATTTTGCACATTTTTTTGTTTTATGTGCACCAAAATAGAGAACATCATGAAGAAAATCGCAATTTTAGCTTCAGGAGAAGGCACGAATGCTGAAAGAATTATTCGGTATTTTTTAGAGAAAAGAACAGCTGAAGTAGCATTGGTTATCGTCAACAAAGCACAGGCCGGTGTACTCAAGCGAGCTGAAAGACTGAGTGTTCCGTCACTTATCCTCACAGCCCAAGACTTTGCCGACGGGAAAGCACTGGAAATACTGCACCAATATCATATTGACTTTATTGTACTGGCAGGCTTCCTCTTGAAAGTACCTGATGCCATTTTGCATGATTATCCGAATAAAATAGTAAATATTCATCCGGCCCTCCTTCCCAAGTTCGGTGGTAAAGGTATGTATGGTTCCCGCGTGCACCAAGCTGTCATAGCTTCCCATGAAAAGGAAAGCGGCATCACCATCCATTATATAAATGAACGATATGATGAAGGAAATACCATTTTCCAAGCCACCTGTCCGGTATTGCCCACTGACACGCCAGATACATTGGCAATACGGGTGCACCAGTTGGAATACGAATATTTCCCTCGGGTGATTGAAGCGACTATTCTAGGCAAAAATCTTTCAATCTAATACGAAAAAACTGAAGAGCTTTGCCTATCCGATAATTGACAGTCTGCACCGACACCTCCAGCTTGTCAGCAATTTCTTTATGGGTCAGTTGTTTATACCGACTCATAACATATACTCTTTGCAGTTCTTTAGGAAGAGAATGAAGGGCTTCCATATAGGTATTAAACAACTCCGTGCCATAACAAGAATCCAATGCCGGCAGAGATTTCAACTGTTGGCTCTGATATTCTTCATATACCTGACGGGTAATATGGGAACGGGTGATTGAATTCAATGCCCTGTTCCTGACACTGGTAAATAAGAAAGATTTCAGCGACAAGTCCTCTACCAGCAACTCACGTTTTTCCCACACATACATCATCAAATCCTGCACTATCTCTTCAGCCTCTTCAAGAGAAACATACGAGGAACAAAACAAACATAGCGGCTTGTAATAAGAAGCATAAACCAGGGAAAATACTTTTTGATCTCCCGACTTCAAGGTTTTAATAATTAAGCGGTTATCATTAAGGTTCATAGGTCATTTTTAATTTAAGGTTACACAAACATAAGTATTTATTTCAAAATAAGAAAACAAGAATGAGATAAAATACAAAAAATATAAGTTTTTGTTTAGTAACCCGGTTATGATATTTGTATTAATAATGTTGACCGACTTAAAGAGAGATTAACAGAAACCTTAATAAATAAACCTTGATAAGTTAACCTTAAACTGAATGCCTATGCGAAAAACTATCAAATCAAACCCATTGGGTAAACATGCCCAATTATCAACAAACCTATTATTTAATCTGAAAACAAAAATCTAATTAAGAACGAACCTCAAAATCTAACCTTATGAGACGAATTTTTACTTTTTTCCTGACATTCCTATTGGGAGTGTTTGTAACAGCATTGTATGCACAAACGCATACAGTCAGCGGTACTGTAATAGATAAAGACGCTAACGAACCTCTGATCGGCGCAAACGTATTAATTAAAGGTACAACTATCGGAACAGTGACCGACCTCGACGGAAAGTATACCCTGCAAGCCGGTGACAAAGACATTCTGGTATTCTCCTATTTAAGTATGAAAACCATAGAGGAACCTGTAAACGGACGTACAGTAATCAACGTAAAAATGGCATCGGATACAGAAACACTGGGTGAAGTCGTAGTAACGGCAATGGGTATTAAACGCCAATCCGAAACACTGACCTATTCTGCGCAAACAGTAGGAGGTAAAGACGTTAATGACATCAAGAGCGTCAATATGATTAACTCCCTGCAAGGTAAAAGTGCCGGTATGATGATCACACCGAACTCAACCGGAGCCGGCGGTTCTTCCAAGATTCTGTTCCGTGGCAATAAGTCCATCAGCGGTAACAACCAACCGTTAGTAGTAGTAGACGGAGTTCCTGTCATGATGAATATCACCAACTCACAAGTAGACAGCAACTACGGAGGCCAGCGAGACGGTGGTGACGCCATGTCTACAATCAATCCGGACGACATCGCCCAAATCACTTTGCTGAAAGGTGCATCGGCAGCAGCGCTTTATGGTGCGGTAGCAGCCAATGGCGCCATTATGATTACCACCAAATCAGCACAGTCGGGTAAAGTTTCCGTTAATGTATCCAGCAACACCACGATGGAGAGCCCAATGGTGCTACCCGAATTCCAGACTACTTATGGAATGAGCGACAACGGTACTTTCAGCTGGGGTGAGAAACTAAGCAGCAAAGCTCCAAACTATGCAAAAAAATTCTTCCGTACCGGATTTACAACGAATAACTCTATCTCCTTAAGCGGGGGTAATGAAAACATCCACCAAACTTTTCAAAACACTTCTTCCTCCCCGCATATACAACGAATACCCCAACTCCCTCATGCGGTGCCCATGAAAATATCCAATCTTATTTTTCCTATGCCAATGTCTATTCACAAGGCATCACTCCCCAGAATGACTACCGAAGCCACAATTTGAATTCAAAAGTAGGTTTCAATATTCTGAAAGACATTCATATTGATTTCACGGCCAAGTTTACCAACCAGCACATCACCAATCAGGCAGCTGCCGGTTACTTATGGAATCCGCTGACCGGTGTTTATCTCTTCCCTAGAGGAGAAGACTGGAATGGCTATAAAGAGAACTTCGAGGTATATGATCCCGCAAGAGGCTGCTATGTCCAAAACTGGACAAATACACAACAACAGCAATTCGGTAATCCATATTGGATGTTGAACAGACAGACCCCTATCACCGACCGTAACCGCTATGAATTCGGCGGAAGCATCAAATGGAACATTACTCCGGATCTGAATATCCAAGGACGTATGCGTTACGAAAGAGGAGAAGAACACTGGGTACACAATGCTTACGCATCCAGCGTAGGAAACCTTTATCCGATGGGACGCATGAAAGACAACCGCTATTTCAGCGACCAACTTTATGGCGATGTTTTAGTAAGCTACAACCATACATTCAATGATTTTTCTCTATCCGCTACCGCAGGTTCCAGTTTTACAAAAACCAAAACCTCTCATGTAGACCTATGGGGCGAGGGTTCCCAGTTCTCACAGCCCGGTTCCGGAAACATTTTTTATCCGAACATCTTTACTCCGAACAACTATTATGGCAATATGTCCACCGTAGGCAAAGATGACAACTGGATGACCCAAAAACGGCTGAACTCAGTATTCGCCACCGCACAACTCGGTTACCGTGAAGGCATATTCCTTGATATATCAGCACGTAATGACTGGTCTTCGGCATTGGCTTTCACAGAAAGCTGTTCATTCTTTTATCCCTCTTTTGGAGGTAGTGTCCTGCTGAACAAATTTGTAGATATGGGTAAGAACATTGATTTGTTCAAATTCCGTGCAAGCTATTCTATCGTAGGTAATGACGTACCTGTATTCATGAGTAATCTGCTCTATTCTCTAGGTTCTCAAGGTGCCATCACTCCCCCCGACAAAGCTCCATTCAGAACATTGAAGCCGGAAAAAACCCATTCTTTAGAAATTGGTTTTGACGGTACATTCTTACAGAACCGACTGAATATCAACCTGACTTATTATAAAACCAACACTAAAAATCAGTTCTTCTCCGTTGCGGCTCCTTACGAATCAGGCTTGAGAAACCGTTATGTAAACGCCGGTAATGTAGAAAACAAAGGCTTTGAATTCAATATCGGATGGTACGAGCAGTTCACTGACAACTTCAGCTGGAGTACCAACCTGAACTTCTCTTATAATGATAATAAAATCAAAGAATTGGTAGATGACCTTCCCAACGGACTGACATTGACCGATTTCGGAGGTGCAAAAGTTATATTGAAAGAAGGCGGCCACTACGGAGATCTGTATGTACGTCATCTGATGCGTGATGAAAACGGCAAACCCTTGCAAAACGAAAAAGGAGAGCCTATCGTAAGTGGTGATTCTATGGACGAACTGGAATACGCAGGCAATATGAATGCCAAAGTAAATATGGGATGGACAAACACATTCCGCTACAAAGACTTCTCACTATCGTTCCTGATTGATGCTAAATTCGGTGGAAAAGTGATTAGTATGACCGAAGCCGCCTTGGACGGATGGGGCGTATCGAAACGTTCAGGTGAAGCCCGTGATGCCGGCGGTATTACAGTGGACGGAGTAAAATTTGATGCCGACAAGTACTATCGTACCACCGGTAACAACAACTTCAACAGTCCATACGCTGTGGAAAACTATGTTTATGATGCTACCAATATACGTCTTCGTGAAGTGACTTTCGGTTATACCTTCCGTAACTTGCTGGGTGCAGGCAAGAACCTGACAGCAGCCATCATCGGCCGCAACCTGTTTTTCTTCCATAAAGACGCCCCGATGGATCCGGATGTATCGGCAGGTACAGGTAATGGAATACAAGGTGTAGATATGTTTGCACTGCCTACCTCACGCAGCTTTGGTCTTAATTTAAAACTTAACTTCTAATGCTTGAAACTATGAAACGGAATAAGATATTAACATACGCCTTCTTAATGGCAATCCCCATGACTACAGGAAACATCTTTTCTTCCTGTACAGACGACTTCGAGAAATTGAATACCAGTAACATACAGGTAGATCCGGCAGACCTTCCTTTTGCCGCACAATGTACCGAACCGATGACCTACTGTTATCCTCCTCAGCAAAATATGTTCCAGTTTTGGACCAACCTGACTATTGACCTTTATGGAGGTTATTTTATGACTCCCAACGGTAACTTCACCAACGGTGATATGGGAGAGAACCGGGGACATAGCGGTGGTATGTACGAAAACTATTATCTCCATATTTTCAATAACACCCGCCGCATCATCGCACAATGTGACGCCAGTGGTGAAAGAGGCCTGTCAGGCGTGATGCGTATCGTACAGGCTTACGGAACATTGATGACCACAGATGCCTACGGACCGATACCTTACAGCTCCATCCTATCGGGAGAAAACGAAGTGTATTTCGAGTTCGACAGCCAGAAAGACCTGTATAAAGCCATGCTTGAAGATCTGAGTACAGCCATTACTGACATCAGTGCCATGGGAGCAGATGAAATAGCCAAATTGAAATCCTTTGACTGTTGGTGCAACGGCGACAAAGACCTATGGGTAAAAATAGCCAATACGATGAAACTACGCATGGCGTTACGCCTGTCCAAACGGGAAACCGAAGCCGGCAACGCCGGAATGAACCTTAAGGCAATCGCTACCGAGGCTGCCCAAAACACTTTGGCAACAGTCAACAAGGATATTCTGATCGATAAAAGTCTTGAGAATGAAATGTGGCTGATGTTCAATTGGGGTGATTGTGGATTCAATGCCAATCTGGTAACTATTATGAGTGGAACCAAAGATCCGCGCCAACCGTTATATATGACCCTGCATACCGGGAACCAAAGATCCTCGCCAACCATTATATATGACCCTGAATACCGGAGATATCAAAAACGAAGCCGGTACTACCACAGTAGCCGCCAATAGTCAATATCTGGGTATCCGTTTTGCCAGCGGCCTGCCTGCCAAACCAAACAGTTGGGGTAGCTTCTCCGGTTGGATTCAGGGAAACAACGGTTCCTCTTATTCCATGCCACTGCCCATCATGAAAGCAGCGGAAGCCTATTTCCTACTGGCTGAAGCAAAATTAAGATGGGATATTGGCAGTGAAAGTGTAAAGAACCTATATGAAAATGGAATCCGTGTTTCCATGACTAATGAATTAGCTTATCGGGGGGCTTATGCCGGAATCAAAGAATATCCGGAAGGAGCAGTAGATGCCTACATCAACGGAACAAGCACCCAAATAGACTATACAGATCCCATCAAAGCCGAATTAAGCACTCCGGCTGTAAATAAATTAAGTGTAAAATGGGATGAGAGCGCAAGCAACGAAGAAAAGCTGGAAAGAATCATCACCCAAAAATGGCTCGCCCTATTCCCTCTATCCACCGAAGGCTGGGCAGAACAACGCCGCACCGGCTATCCACGCTTCTTCCCTGCATTCGTCAATGAAAGTAATGGAGCCGTAAACACAGAAGAAGGTGTGCGCCGCGTAATTTATAGCAGCCAGGCTTATGATGCCAACGCTAAGGGAGTAGAAGGCGGAATCAAGCTTCTGGACGAAGAAAATTCCAGCAAATTCGGTATTTCCGGCGACAAAGGCGGTACACATCTTTGGTGGGATAATGCTGATAAAGGAAACTTTTAAAGGCAATATTTTAAGGTAAAGACTGTGATTTTTGTTTCAATAGGTATTCCATATTAAAGTTTCGGATAGGGCAGACCGTGAGGTTTGCCCTATTTTATGACTACCTCCGAAAAGCCGATACAATAACCTCCAGCACCCGAATTGTTATCATTACTAAATGAAATTATAGACTTTTTCATCTCTTGTTGCTTGGCAATTAAAAG
>ENA-ORID01000139-ORID01000139.1-human-gut-metagenome-genome-assembly--contig:-NODE-139-length-16130-cov-6.6176_pt1 | contig 16130 bp, 10 predicted proteins | sample MGYA00243028_ERZ508742 | MGnify/ENA primary metagenome ERZ508742 (study PRJEB26277, sample SAMN04329837) | human gut metagenome | biome: human-associated habitat | host: Homo sapiens | place: USA... | reverse complement strand
AAAGAGCCGCCCCGCAGCATCTTCACCTCTAACACGAACGAGGCGGATGCCGTTGTCAACGACCGCAAGAACGGAACATTCCGCATCTCCCTCAACGGCAAGTGGAAATTCAACTATGTGGAGAACTTCGCCGATCGCCCTACCGACTTTATGGATATCCATGCAGACGTAAGCAAATGGCCGGACATCGACGTTCCCGGCAATTGGGAGCTGCAAGGTTTCGGCACGCCTGTCTACGTCAACCAGTCGTACGAGTTCTGCTCTCCCGGCTATGCCCCCTATTGGGACAAACCCAACCCGCCCTACGTTCCCAAAGAGTGGAATCCCACGGGAACCTACCGCCGTACCTTCACCCTGCCTGCCGACTGGGACAACAAAGAAATCTTCCTGAGCGCCGACGGAGTGCGCGGAGCGGCATTCTACTACCTCAACGGCAAATTTGCAGGCATGAGCAAAGATTCCAAGACTCCCGCACGCTTCAACGTCACTTCCCTTGCCCGCAGAGGCGAAAACGTGATTGCCATACAGGTGCACCGCTTCTCCGACGGCAATTATCTGGAGTGCCAGGATTTCTGGCGCATCAGCGGCATCGAACGGGACATCTACATGTATGCCCAGCCGCAAATACACCTGACGGACTTCAAGGCGGAGACTCCCCTGGACGGAGATTACCGCAACGGAATCCTGAAGCTGAAAGTGAAGTTTGCCAACGAAACCGGCAAAGAGACTCCGTTCCTCGCAAGCTATCGTTTGCTGGACAGCAAAGACAAGCTGATTGCCCAATCCTCAACCCGTGTAAGTTACGGTCAGACGGAAGTGGAGTTTACCCCAAAGACAATCAAAGAACCGTTGCAGTGGACAGCCGAAACGCCTAACCTCTACACGCTTGTCATCAGTCTGAAACATACCAACGGTGACATTATCGAGGCCACCGGGAGCAAAGTATGGTTCCGCAACGTAGAGATAAAAGACAAAAGAGTTTGATAAATAGATATTATAGCTGACCAGCTATGAAAACGTTATCCGGCATATCCCAGATTTTATTTAACAGGTTCTACTGTATATTCCGTACCTTGCGTTTTCTGTACTTTGGCAATAGCATCGTCCGTTTCCGCACAGGAAACGGACAATGCCATGCTGAAATACGGTTTGAATTTCCTCAAGACTCCCTACGTGGCACATACGCTGGAAGTAAATGAAGAAGAAAAACTTGTAGTCAACTTCGACGAAGTGGATTGCACCACTTTTGTGGAGTATGTGCTTGCCCTGGCACTTTCTCCCGTCAAGAATGGCACGATAGACAATGCCGACTACGCACGCACCCTGCAAAGCATCCGCTATCGCGACGGCAAAATCGACGGTTACACTTCCCGCCTGCACTACATTGCCGATTGGGTGAACAACGGCGTCAGACATGGTTTCATGGAAGACATAACCGCCGCCAACAGCCCCGATACGGTAAGGCTGTCCCTCAACTTCATGTCTGCGCACTCCAAAGCATACAAACACCTGGAGTCTTCTCCCGAAAACATCAGCAAGATTGAAGAAATAGAAAAGTCGCTCTCCGGACAACTGTTTCATTATATCCCCAAAAACAAACTGCCCGATGAAGGACTCGGGTGGATAAAGGATGGCGATATCATAGCCATTACCACCAACATTCCCGGGCTGGATGTTGTCCATCTGGGACTTGCCTGCTATGAAAAGGGAGTATTGAAACTGCTCCATGCCTCCTCTACGCAGAAAATGGTAGTCGTCTCCCAAGAGCCATTGGCACAGATGCTGAAAAGGAATAAGAAGTTTACAGGAATCAGAGTGTTAAGAATAAAATAATACTCTCCCAATAACTGTTATCCTATCATTAAAAACTATATCTTTGCATAGTAAGGACTTTCCGTCCGACATCTGTCTTTCTTTCGTCCGACAGATGTCGGACGAAAATTACACACCTGTCGGACGAAAGAGAAACTGCTATCGGACGATTACTTCTTAGTAAGAAAAAAAACAACTCATTGCAGGGATGGAAATTATTCATTGCAGTGGCAAAACAATTTATTCATGAGTGCATACTATGACCTTTACGAAACTCCCTCTCCTAACGGAAGCGAGGAAAAAAAATCTCTCCATGCCCGTATATGTCCTAAAGAAACTTATACCCAAAAAGAGTTTGTAGAACACGTTGCTATGTTTCAGCATCTGCCCAAAAACATTATAGGGGCGGCACTGGACGCTTGCATCGACGAACTGTGCGACCTGCTTGCCAGCGGCAACATTGTAGAACTCGGAGAGTTGGGATTTTTCAGCACTTCATTGAAGTGCACTCAGGATACCGATGATGAGAAAAAGAAAATCAGGTCCGAATCTGTCCGTTTTCAAAACGTGCATTTGCGTATCAGCAACACATTCCGCAAGAAAATCAGACAGAGAATGAAACTGGAAAGGACACATTCTCCGACTAAGAAATCGAAGAAAACGGAAACGACAGAAGAAACAAGGAAAGAAAGGCTGATGCTGTTCCTGCAGGAGAATGTTTGCATCACCAAAAACGAATATATTCACCTGACCGGGCTGACAAGGCATGCAGCCATCGATGAACTGAACAAATTCATCCGGCAAGGTATCCTGCGGCGTCGGGGCATAAGCCGCTCCACAGTTTATATAAATAATATTCAGCATTAACAGAAGAATGGAAACTACGGAAATGGAACAATCCATGCAGTGGTTCGTCTTTTTCAAAGACCAGCTGCTGCTGAAGAAAGAGTACACAACAAACGGAGAGAACAAATACGGTATACCTTATGGAGTAACCCCTCCTGTAACACCCGCAGCGGGATGCAAAATACACGAGGTAACTCTGACCGGCGGAAAGAAAGTAAAGGCTTGCGCACTCGGACAGCCCGTACCCGAAACCGAAGAATGGGTAATGACAGGCTTGCGCGCTTCTTACGACTACCTGCCATTGGCAGATTACCAGGCAGCGGGAAAAGCATTCCAGATACTCTATTGGGACAGCCACAGCCGTTTCTGTCCCGTATGCGGCACTCCTATGGAACAGCAGACTCCTATCATGAAGAAATGCCCGGAGTGCGGCAATGAGATGTATCCTCCCGTTTCTACGGCTATCATCGTGCTGATACGGAAGGGCAAAGAAATATTGCTGGTACATGCACGCAACTTCCGCGGCACGTTCCACGGGTTGGTAGCCGGCTTCCTCGAAACGGGCGAAACGTTGGAACAATGCGTAGAGCGGGAAGTTATGGAAGAAACGGGGCTAAGGGTGAAAAACATCACTTATTTCGGCAGCCAGCCCTGGCCTTATCCCAGCGGATTAATGGTAGGATTCATAGCCGACTATGAAAGCGGGGAAATCAAACTGCAAGCCGATGAACTCAGTTCCGGCGCATTCTATTCCAAAGACAACCTGCCGGAAATACCCCGGAAACTAAGCATTGCAAGAAAACTGATTGACTGGTGGCTGGAGAATAATTGAAAGGACGGATTAATAATTAAAGGAAAAGACAAAAAAACAGATTGCGGAAAACACGCACTCGCAAACGAACAACTACGAATGAAACGACTCTCATTCACATCAACCAATCGGCGTGCAACCGCAATCTGTAGTACTATCTGTTAACTGTAGGCTGCTGTTGCATATAAGAACAGCATTTAACGGGAATTGATTTGCCAACCGGTATAAAGAATATAAAAGAAACTTAATACATTCCGGCTTATCATCTGCCCGCACTGCAAAAACAAAAGGTGCAAGCGGCTTCCTGCCACTTGCACCTTTCCATATATGAAAATCAAACAGTCTTAGATACCGAGTGATTTGCGCACTGCCTCCACTTTCTTTTCAGCCTCAGCATTTGCGCTGGCATAGCACTTAGGACATCCCATTTCGCCTTTCACCTCGATATAGAACTTAATCTTAGGTTCCGTACCCGAGGGACGAACGGAAATCTTCGTACCGTCTTCCGTAAAGTACTGAAGCACATTGGATGTTTCGGGCATATCCAAAGCGGTTACATTGCCTTTGGCATCGGTAGCCTTCAGCGTCTTGTAGTCCTTAGTCAAAGAAACGGCAGAGCCACCGATTTCTTTCGGCGGGTTGGCGCGGAAGTTATCCATCATAGCCTTGATTTCATCGGCGCCGCTCTTACCCGGCTTCACTACGTTGACGGTAGTTTCTTTGGAGAAACCGTACTCTACGTAGATGTCCATCAGGATGTCATACAGCGTCTTGCCCTGGTCTTTGGCCCATGCACAGATTTCCGCCAACAATGAACAAGCGGAAACGGCATCTTTATCGCGAACGAAGTCTTCGGCAAGGAAGCCGTAGCTTTCTTCACCGCCGCCGATGTATTGCTGCTTGCCTTCGCGCAGACGGATTTCACGTGCAATCCATTTGAAACCGGTATAGCAGTCGAGCATCTCAATCTTGTTCTTATCGGCAACGGCCTTGATAAGTTCGGTAGTCACAATGGTCTTTACGATAAAGTCCGTAGGCTGCATCTTGCCGGTTGCGATACGGTTCTTGATAATATAGTACAGGAAGAGCAGGCAGGTCTGGTTACCGTTAATCAGCACCCATTCGCCCTTGTCGTCCTTGCAAGCCATACCTACGCGGTCGGCATCCGGGTCGCTTGCCATTACGATGTCGGCGTCTATCTTCTTGGCAAGTTCAATTGCCATGGAAAGCGCTTCCGCGTTTTCGGGATTCGGAGAAACCACTGTCGGGAAGTCACCGCTCTTCACCATCTGTTCGGGCACGCAGTGTACATTCTCAAAGCCCCATTCTTTCAGAGAAACGGGAATGAGCGTTCTGCCCGCGCCGTGAAGCGGAGTATAAACGATGCTGAGGTCTTTCTGACGCTTGATTACTTCCGGGTCGATAGAAAGGGTATGAACCTTGTCCAGATATACCTTGTCTACATCTTCACCGATAATCTGAATCAAATCTTTGTTGCCTTTGAACTTAATGTCCTCAACGGTTACCTTGTTTACTTCATCGATAATGGCTGTGTCGTGCGGAGCAAGTACCTGTGCACCGTCATCCCAATAAGCCTTGTAGCCGTTGTATTCTTTCGGGTTGTGGCTTGCAGTCAGGTTGATACCGCTTTGGCAACCGAGGTGGCGGATAGCGAAGGAAACTTCCGGAGTAGGACGCAAATCCTCGAAGAGATAAACCTTGATACCGTTTGCCGAGAAAATATCGGCAGAGATTTCGGCGAACTTGCGGCTGTTGTTACGGCAGTCGTGACCCACCACAACGGAGATTTGCCCTTTGTCCTTGAAGCATTTGTTCAGATAGTTTGCCAATCCCTGGGTAGCCGCACCTACCGTATAGATATTCATGCGGTTGCTGCCTGCACCCATGATGCCGCGCAGACCGCCCGTTCCGAATTCCAGGTCTTTATAAAAGCACTCTATCAGTTCGGTTTTATCTGGATTTTCCAACATTCGTTTCACTTCAGCCTGAGTTTCGGCATCGTATGCCGGGGTAAGCCATTTTTCGGCTTTCTCAGTCACCTGTTTAATCAACTCTTGATTTTCCATAAGACTTTTTTTATATTAAAGGTTAATACTTCATTTTCTGTTCTGTCACAAATGTAAAAGAATAAGTTTGAATATCCTAATCAATCGGGCATTTTATAGCGGTCGCCCGTTTGTTTTACATATTCTTCCAGAAATTCCTTCGGATAACCCGGACGTTCCACGCCGGCAGGCTGGCCTATGGCATTGCGCTCAAACTTTCCGTCTTTCATCTTGCGGACAACTCCGTCGTTGTATTTCACGATGATGAATTCGCCCAAACGTTTCCAGGTGTCGAAAGTACTCTGCGCCGTCATATTGGTATAGTTTGTCAGGAATGCTTTCGCTTTGGCAGGGTCTTTCTCCAAAAGTTTGGCGGCGGCAGACTCGATACCTTCCTGCGCATCGTTGAAAGTGTTTTCGAGTTCGGCCTGCGTGGCACGCACATCGCCGATCATAAGGTCGTAACGGGGATATACCATGTTGGCAACCCAGTTGAAAATCCAGAAAGAAGAGTTCCAGGAGAATGTGATGTAGTCCGCACCGTCTGCACGCGAATAGCATACGGGAACCTTATCCGTACAGCAGTATACGGGAGTGAACACGGTCATGTTGGCATCGTCCGTACCGAACCACAGTACGCCGCCTATGGCATCGGGCAAGGTGGAGCGCATCTGCGCCACGAACACGAAACCGCTCTGCTGGGTGGAAATGGGGCGTTCGTTGAAATATTCCTTGTCGCCTACCTTGAAGGAAAGGGGCGAAAGACGGTAAGGGGTGTGATACGGTCCGGCGCCGAAATCCTTGCTGATGTCGAGAGGAGTACCTTCGTAATGGTCGCGCATGGCATTCTTTACGTCCTGTACGGAGATTTTACGGTCGGGCTTCACGAAAAGCGGCATCGGTGTATCGGTATCGCCTAATATATAAGGTAAGAACTCGTTGCCTCGGGCGGTAAACATATTGAAATAGCTCCATACGCGGGCTTCACAATAACGGCGAGCGCCAAAATCGAGCGGCGCATAGGCCTTAGCGAAACTGAAGTCCTTGTTTACTCCGTCGAAATAACCTTTCTCGCGGGCAAAGGAAATGACATCGGGAGAGTACATGCAGTTGTTCTTGTCGTTCATATCGAACTGGTGGATACGGCTTTGGTTGGCATGTGCGGAGATGCAATCATCGGGCACACGGACAGCCACCCACACAGCGCCACGCACACCGGGACCCTTGCCTATCATCTCCATAATCCAGATTTCGTTGGGGTCGGCAATCGTGAAAGACTCGCCGCTGCTGTAATAACCGTATTCCTGTACGAGTTCCGTCATTACCTTGATGGCTTCGCGGGCGGTACGGGAACGTTGCAGACCGAGATAAATCAGACTTCCGTAATCGATGATACCGGTAGTATCCACCAGTTCGGGACGGCCGCCGAAGGTTGTCTCGCCGATAGTAAGCTGGAATTCATTCATATTACCGATGACGTTGTAGGTCTGGCGCGCCTGTTCTATCCGGCCGAGGTACTTGCCGGTGTCCCACTCGTGCACATCAATCCATGTACCCTTTTTGTGCATGCCTGCGGGATAATGGTATAACTCGCCGAACAATCCATAGGAGTCGGCAGAATAGGAAACAATTGTAGAACCGTCTGCAGAGGCGTTCTTACCCACAATGAGGTTGGTACAGGCAAATGCGTTTACCACAGTTGCCACCGCTAATGCGACGGAGAGAGTTAATTTTTTCATACTTCTGTTATTATATGGTTTGTTTGATAATGCAATGTCACAGGTGAAAAGTTACCATACAAAATGAAACTCTTCGGTAGTCCGGTTGCCACGGCCGTCTGTTACGGTCATTTCCACAGTGTGCCTGCCACCTTTCTTTACATGCTTCGGGTCGAGTTCGCAGACCAGATTGCCGCTGATGGAATTGGGCTTGCCGAACAGAGCGTATTTCCCGTCTATCGTTCCGCGGTAACTGTTTATTCCGGTTTCTTTATCCTTGGCCTTGAGGGTGATGCGCCCCGTACGCCCCCACTGTCCGGGGTTGAGCGGAATTATCTCCGGCGGCACGGTATCTACCGCTACCGTATAAGTGCCCAGGTCGCGGATACGGACTTTCATGAAACCGTCCTCGTAAGTGCCGCCTATACTGTATTTTCCGCCCCGCGCCGTAACGCCGGCTACATAATACTTCGATTTATCTTCCAGACGGTCGCGCCGCAAGCCGATGCGCATCTCGCACGCTCCGTGCAGAGGGACACGCTTATTGTGCAGCTGATAAGTAAAAGCCACATCCCCGCTATCGGCACGTACGGAATAGTCCAGCCAAACGTCATCGTACAACATTCCACGCGGTACAACCAATTCCAGGCCGGGTTCCTGCAGATAGTTGGTCCTGTCCCACTTGAAAGCATACTTCTCGCGATGTTCCACAGGGTGAATTTCGGTGTTCTTCCCTTGTACGGTGAAACGGACTTTCGAGGTGTTGCCTAACGCATCACTTAGCGTATATACAAATCGGTAAGGACGCTCTTCGTTGATTTCCACCAGTCCCCGATTGCCGTTGGAAGCATGCAGCATGCGCAGACGGTTGCCGGGTTCGATGAACGACTTCATGTACTGTCCGTGCGTCCATGAATTGATATAGCGGTTTTCTTCGTAAGCAAAGCGGTCTACCACACTGCGGAACACCTCTTCACCATCCACTTCGAGAATAACGGTATGCACGCCGTAGCGGTTGCCCACTCCGTCCATATAGTCATAGGCACGGATTCCTGCACCTATCAGTCCCCAGGCAGTAATAGGCTGGGTAGGATTTACAGGGAAAGTCCGGTGTATCTGCTTTCCGTTCACCACGCCTTTGCCCGGTTGGGGAAACAAAATGATGCCTTCGGCACGGGGAGCGATATTGTCCTTCACCTTCTCCATAAAAAAAGGCAGCGGGTCAACATAATCTCCTGTTGCCGACTCAATCATATCCAGATGCAGGTGAGGGCCGAAAGAGTAACCCGTGTTGCCGCTAAGGGCTATCACCTGCCCCGCCTTTACCGGATATTCCCCCGGTTCGGGGGTAATCTCCACTTCCCAGCTTTCCTGTTCATACTGCAAGTCTTTCACCCTTCGGGCTATATCGCCCACAAATGCGCTGAGGTGTCGGTTGATAGTGGAATAACCGTTATCGTAGTCCACATCGAGCACATATCCCGAACCGTGCGTCACACGGATGCGCGAGATATGCCCGTCTGCCAAAGCATGTACAGGCTTGCCTATGGCTCCGCCGGTCTTGAAGTCCAACCCGCCGTGAAAGTGATTGGAGCGTATCTCGCCGAAGTTACCGGAAAAGACAATCGGAAAATCGAAAGGGGGCGTGAAAGATGCCTGCTGTATGTCCGGTCCGGTTTCCACCTCGGACGCTTCTTGCGCATATCCACCTTGTATGCTGCCTGCAAAAAACAAAAAAGAGAAAAGTATCGGGTATTTTATATTCTTACAGTTCATATCCTATTTTTTAATGCATGCAAATATAAAAAGAATAGTTCTCTCCGCCTAACCAAAAAAGAATAATCCTGCCGTCACACACGAGAAAAAAGCAGGCGTTTTCTGTTGTAAAACACGCTGTGCAAAATGACAATGAGAAAGATAAATCACTATCTTGCAACATGTTTAACCATTAACAGATGACATTATGATTATCGGAGTACCCAAAGAAATCAAAAACAACGAGAACCGTGTAGGAATGACCCCTGCCGGAGTAGCCGAGTTGGTGAAGAAAGGTCATACGGTGTATGTGCAGGCAACGGCCGGCGCAAACAGCGGGTTCTCTGACGATGATTACATCGCCGTAAGTGCGCAAATCCTACCTGCCATTGAAGACGTTTATGCCATAGCCGACATGATTGTCAAAGTGAAGGAGCCTATTGCACCTGAGTACAAACTGATTAAAAAGGGACAAGTGGTATTTACCTATTTCCACTTTGCAGCCGATAAATTACTGACCGAAGCCATGATTGAGAGCGGTGCCGTATGTATCGCCTATGAAACCGTAGAGAAGGATGACCATTCCTTGCCACTGCTTACTCCCATGAGTGAAGTGGCAGGACGTATGGCTACCCAGGTGGGAGCCCGCTTTCTGGAAAAGCCGCAAGACGGAAAGGGCAAGCTAATGGGTGGCGTACCGGGTGTCCGCCCTGCGCGTGTGCTTATTTTAGGAGGTGGCGTAGTCGGTACCAATGCCGCACAAATGGCTGCGGGAATGGGTGCGGAAGTGATGATTACGGATGTCAACCTGACGCGTCTGCGTTATCTCAGCGAAGTATTGCCCAAGAATGTAAAAACACTCTATTCCTCGCTTCACAATATTAAAATGGAACTACCTACCGTGGATTTGGTGATAGGTTCGGTACTTATCCCCGGCGATAAAGCACCGCATCTGATTACGAGGGAGATGCTGAAAATGATGAAGCCCGGAACCGTACTTGTGGATGTCGCCATCGACCAGGGCGGTTGTTTTGAAACGTCCCATCCCACTACCCACAGCGAACCAACGTATGTCGTGGATGGCATTGTGCACTATGCGGTGGCCAATATTCCCGGTGCCGTACCGTTTACTTCCACTATGGCATTGACAAATGCAACGCTGCCTTATACCGTGGCATTAGCTTGCAAAGGTTGGAAACAGGCTTGTAAAGATGATCCGGCATTGGCATTGGGACTGAATGTGGTAGAAGGGAAAGTGACGTATAAGGCAGTGGCAGATGTCTTCGGAATGAGGTATGAGGAGATAGAACTATAAGTGGTTAGGAGTTAGGGGTTAGTGATAAGCGATTAGTGATTAGGGGTAATGATGAATTACGATTCAGCATAACTTATAGCTCATCGCTAATCACTTATCACTAATCGCTAATCACTAAACAGGAATTCTTCTTTCTTTGCATACGCCCAATACATAATCAATATTGTTATGCACAGATTGAAGATAAACGGAAATTCTTGCGAGCCGGTATGGAATATCCATTGGAAAAAGTCTGTGATGAAAGGAGAAAGCAGTATGGCAAGATAATTCATCACCATTACAAAGGCAAGGGCAAGCGTTGTCTTCTGAGGGATAGCAGTATCAACTGTCTTATCGTAAATCAGAGGCTGGATGATGCCATAGCCCAAACCTACTAAAATACATCCCGGCACGATGAGCCATTCCGTAGGCGAAATCCATATCAACAGCAATCCGATGGCAATAGCCAAAAGGCTGTAAAGTTTTGTTTTATTCCTCAAAAGCTTCACCAAACTATCCAACATAAATCCGGGAGCCATAATGGCAAGGAAAAACAGAGAAATCATCAGCCCGGAATTACCGCTTGAAAAGTGATGCGCTTCCTTCAAGAAAGGCATGTTAAAAGTAACCGCAAGATCTACGTTAGTAACGATCCCGTAGAATAACAGAACAAGATGGCGTATGTGTATGCCATATTTACCGGAGATTACAGGCGTAGATTGAATGGGAGGAATGATAGCCGCCGCCTGCTTGATTGTTACCGAAGCCGCATCCTTCTTTAAATAAGCCGAAAGAACTAAAGAAATCAACGGCAACAGATAAACGGCAAAAGGCAAACGCCAGTGCACCTCTGCCAGATAACCTGTTACAGCCGTAGCCACCACCAGCGTCATATTGGTTATGGCAGAGCTATAGCCAAACTGCCTGACGCGATACTCTCCCGTAAAATACCGTGAAATCAATCCCGTAGAAAGCGGAATAATCAATCCTGCCCCGATACCGAGCAAAGCGCTGACAGCCATTAGCTGCCACATCCTGGAAGAAAACAAATAAAGTACCCCGCTCGCTGCAAACAGCCAAAGCCCCACCCGCAGCAAACGGATAAAATCGCGTTTCTCCGCCAATTTACCTGCCAATAGTACAAAAGGGATAATCAGCAAGGAAGGCAAAGAAGTCAACATCTGTATATCCAACTCCGTGGCATGGGGAAAAATCGTAGAAAGTTCTCCCAAAATAGGCGAAACAGCCAAGCCCGGCAATGAGGTCAGTGCAGAAACAGACCAGATACCTATAAGCGTAATAAGAGGAATGGTTCCTTGTCCGGTATTAATTTTCATAATTTAAAAAGCGGATTAGTTAGTGGAAGGACAACAAGCGATGCAACAGAATGTTCGGATAGAATAAGCGATAATTAAAAAGCAACAGCCGATAGAGCGCCAGGATTTCCGCCCCGCCCTTTTAATAAACGCCAAATAATGTAAAACGGCGGAACTTTCTTTCGCGGGGGTCGTTGTTGTGGAAAATTCGACGGGGAAAGTCCCCGCCGCCTAAACCTTTAAAAACTTACAGTTATATGGAAGATTTGAATTTCAGAAAAGGAGATGCCAAGACAGATGTATTCGGCTCAAACCGTATGTTGCAACCCTCACCGGTAGAAAAAATACCAGACGGACCTACTACTCCCGAAATCGCTTACCAGATGGTGAAGGATGAGACCTTCGCCCAAACACAGCCCCGTCTGAACCTGGCTACATTCGTCACCACCTATATGGACGAATACGCAACCAAGCTGATGAACGAAGCCATCAACATCAACTACATCGACGAAACCGAGTATCCCCGCATCGCCGTAATGAACGGTAAATGTATCAACATCGTCGCCAACTTGTGGAACTCTCCGGAAAAAGATACCTGGAAAACAGGCGCGCTCGCCATCGGTTCTTCCGAAGCGTGTATGCTGGGCGGTGTAGCTGCATGGCTGCGCTGGCGCAAGAAACGTCAGGCGCAAGGCAAACCGTTCGCTAAGCCGAACTTCGTTATCTCCACCGGTTTCCAGGTGGTATGGGAAAAGTTTGCCCAACTGTGGCAGATTGAAATGCGCGAAGTGCCCCTGACTCTTGACAAAACCACACTCGACCCCGAAGAAGCCCTGAAAATGTGTGACGAGAACACCATCTGTATCGTACCTATCCAGGGGGTTACATGGACAGGACTGAATGACGATGTTGAAGCGCTCGACAAAGCGCTCGACGCATACAATGCCAAGACCGGCTACGACATTCCCATCCACGTAGACGCTGCCAGCGGCGGTTTCATCCTCCCGTTCCTGTATCCGGAGAAAAAGTGGGACTTCCGTTTGAAATGGGTGCTTTCCATCAGTGTCAGCGGTCACAAGTTCGGCTTGGTCTATCCGGGTCTGGGCTGGGTTTGCTGGAAAGGCAAAGAGTATCTGCCCGAAGAGATGTCATTCAGCGTAAATTATCTCGGCGCCAATATCACGCAAGTCGGTTTGAACTTCTCCCGTCCTGCCGCACAGATTTTAGGACAGTATTACCAGTTTATCCGTTTAGGATTCCAGGGTTACAAAGAAGTACAGTACAATTCGCTCACAATCGCCAAGTATATCCACGACGAAATCGGAAAAATGGCTCCGTTCGTGAATTATTCCGATGAAGTAGTGAACCCGTTGTTCATCTGGTACTTGAAACCGGAGTATGCAAAGACCGCCAAATGGACCCTGTATGACTTGCAGGATAAACTCTCGCAACAAGGCTGGATGGTTCCCGCCTATACACTGCCTTCCAAACTGGAAGATTACGTAGTAATGCGTGTCGTTGTCCGCCAGGGATTCAGCCGCGACATGGCAGATATGCTGCTGGGCGACATCAAAAACGCCATTGTCGAACTGGAGAAACTGGATTACCCCACTCCCACCCGCATGGCACAGGATAAGAATCTGCCGGTAGAAAGCAAAATCTTCAATCACGGCGGAAGACACCACAAAAAATAATAAAGCAAGAATCAGCTTACCGCTTTATTGCTTTCATACATTAAACCATGTATCGGATAAGGCTTTAGGAGATTGAAACTCCAGTCTCCTATTCCTTATTCCATATAAACTCTCTCTATATATAGATTATGGAAAAGAAAATATCAATCTCTCAAATCAAGGAAGTTGCCCTGGAAGCCTACAATGAGGTGAAAGAACAAACCGGCGGCAAGAATGCGGATTATATTCCGTACCTTGCCAACATAGACTCCAAGCTGTTCGGCCTCAGCATCTGCCTGATGAACGGACAGACCATCAATATCGGAGATACGGACTACCGCTTCGGCATAGAATCCGTTTCAAAAGTGCATACCGCCATACTTATCCTGCGCCAATACGGTGCACAGAAAGTGCTGGATATGATTGGCGCCGATGCAACAGGACTGCCGTTCAACTCTATCATTGCCATTTTGCTAGAGAACGACCATCCCTCTACACCGTTGGTAAATGCAGGCGCTATCTCCGCTTGCTCCATGGTACAGCCGGTGGGCAATCCGGACAAGAAGTGGGATGCCATTGTACAGAATATCACAGAACTGTGTGGCTCCGCTCCGCAACTCATCGACGAACTGTACAAATCGGAAACGGCTACGAACTTCAACAACCGCTCCATTGCCTGGTTATTGAAGAATTACAACCGTATCTACGACGATCCGGATGTGGCGCTCGACCTTTATACCCGCCAATGCTCGCTGGGCATCACAGCCGAACAATTGGGTATTGCAGCCGGAACGATTGCCAACAACGGCGTCAATCCCGTTACCAGACAAAGCGTATTCGATGCGGGGCTCGCACCGAAAATCACTTCAATGATTTCTACTGTGGGCTTCTACGAGCATTCGGGCGACTGGATGTACACTGCCGGCATACCTGCCAAGAGCGGCGTAGGCGGTGGCGTAATGGCCGTATTGCCCGGTGTGATGGGCGTTTCCGCTTTCGCTCCACCGTTGGACGAAGCTGGTAACTCCGTCAAGGCGCAACTGGCCGTCAAGTTCATCATGAACAAGCTCGGCCTGGGCGTATTCAACGGCGACAATGTGACAATTACAGAATAATCTCTCGTACTCTTTTTTCCAAGGTTGCTCCGAAAGCGTTACGGACGCTGAGGGGCAACCTCTTTAATGATGAATTACGGGTTGCCGACGGCAATTCCGTAACCAAACAGACCTTCATTATGAAAATGGCTCTATCGGAATTCGTTTTACGAAAGAAAGGGATATACGGCATATTGCATGTCATCATCCTGCTGCTTTCGCTGTTCCTGGTTATCAGCATCTCCATTGATACGTTCAAAGGCATCCCCTTCTACGAGCAATCGGTGTACATGGAAGTACAGCTATGGATTTGCGCATTGTTCCTGGCGGACTTTGTACTGGAATGGTTCCTGGCAACAGACAAGATGCGTTATGTAGCCACTCATTTCATCTTTCTGCTGGTGGCTATTCCTTATCAGAATATCATTGCCTATATGGGCTGGACTTTCTCACCCGAAGTCACCTATATGCTGCGTTTCATCCCATTGGTACGGGGCGGCTATGCCATGGCCATCGTGGTGGGATGGCTGACGTACAACCGCGCATCGGGCTTGTTCGTATCTTACCTGACAATGCTGCTGGCTACCGTCTATTTCTCAAGCCTTGCATTCTACGTCATGGAGCATGGGAGCAACCCTCTGGTAAAGGGGTATGGCGACGCCTTGTGGTGGGCGTTCATGGATGTGACTACGGTAGGCTCCAATATAATAGCGGTCACTGTCACAGGGCGGGTACTGTCCGTGCTGCTGGCAGCGCTGGGCATGATGATGTTCCCCATTTTCACAGTATACGTAACGAGCCTGGTAGAGCGGCGCAACAAGGAAAAGCAAGACTATTACAAAAAGATAGAACAGGAACCGGCAAAGAGCGCTCCTTAATTGTTAAAGCCGGGATTTTCCTCTACCCGCCGGGAACAACTGTTCCCAAGGGTTGTTATAAACGCTGATTTCGAATATATTTTTCACCAAAAACCTTAACTTATGGCAAATATTAAACAAACAGTGAAGCTGGGAGTGTTTACCCTGGCAATCATGAATGTGACGGCTGTAGTATCCCTGCGTGGACTGCCCGCCGAGGCCGTGTACGGAATGAGTTCGGCCTTCTATTATTTATTTGCAGCCATTGTCTTTCTTATCCCTACGTCACTCGTGGCTGCGGAACTGGCTGCAATGTTTCAAGACAAACAGGGCGGTGTGTTCCGCTGGGTGGGTGAAGCCTACGGAAAGAAACTCGGCTTCCTCGCTATCTGGGTGCAGTGGATTGAAAGTACAATCTGGTATCCTACGGTACTGACGTTCGGTGCTGTGTCCATCGCTTTCATCGGCATGAATGACGTACACGACATGTCGCTGGCAAACAACAAGTACTATACGCTGGTCGTGGTGCTCGTTATCTACTGGCTGGCAACTTTCATTTCCCTGAAAGGTATGAGCTGGGTAGGAAAGGTAGCCAAAGTCGGCGGCCTGGTAGGTACGATTATCCCTGCCGGATTACTGATTGTCCTCGGCATTATCTACCTTGCCACAGGCGGACATTCCAATATGGACTTCCACAGCAGCTTTTTCCCCGACCTGACGAACTTTGACAATGTGGTGCTTGCCGCAAGTATCTTCCTCTTTTATGCAGGTATGGAGATGGGCGGTATCCACGTGAAGGATGTAAACAATCCGTCCAAGAACTATCCGTAGGCTGCGTTTATCGGTGCACTGATTACGGTGCGTATCTTCGTGTGTGGCACATTCGCT
>ENA-ORID01000134-ORID01000134.1-human-gut-metagenome-genome-assembly--contig:-NODE-134-length-16417-cov-6.4516_pt1 | contig 16417 bp, 10 predicted proteins | sample MGYA00243028_ERZ508742 | MGnify/ENA primary metagenome ERZ508742 (study PRJEB26277, sample SAMN04329837) | human gut metagenome | biome: human-associated habitat | host: Homo sapiens | place: USA... | reverse complement strand
GTCTTGATGGTGTAAAAACAGTGTATATAAACGGTTAAGATAACTACTTCAATCGCACCTATGTAAGCGATAAATCCATGTTAGTTCAACTTAACAGTAAAATTCCTGTTACAGACGCAGAAGAATCAGTGCGCAACACTATCCGCCTTGTAAAGGACGGAGCAGAAACCGTCTATGAGTTTACCATTCGCGCAGCATCCCCTACTATCAGCAATATAGACAACACACTGCCTCAAGTCGGTGAAAAGGTTATTGTATATGGAAATAATCTACAAGAAACCAATAAGATAACTCTGCCTGGCGGAATCGAAGTAACAGACATTACAAGCGATGAAGACGGTGAATAGTACTCTTTCATCTTTCGTGGTATCGAAGTTATAGACATTAAAAGGGATTAAGACGGTGAATGGTTAGCATTGAGCATGCGTTCCGATGTAACAGAATCCGGGTCTATTACCTCAGAAGGTGCTAATGGTATTGCAATTACTCCTGCCTGTTTCAATAATAACGATTGCTATGTTATCAACTTTGATGAGAAAGGTGTATTAGGAAGTTGGAGTGCGACATATAGTTCTACAGATCTCGTTGACGACCCGCTTAACTCCGGTCGCGGCAAAGTAGCAATGTTAATTCCTCAAAGCCGTTTAGACGAGGGCGGGGTCAAAGCTGGCGAAAGAACTTTAGTTTGGTTTACAGCCGGCAATGACGAACCTACAGATGACTGGACCCGTATGACCTCTTTCATTCCTGAAAATACCCAAGCCAGCCAAATAGCACTGCAATTCGATACCTATATACCGGAAGCATGGGGTGGAACCGGACAAATGGAAATCACTCTCCAAAACAACTTGTCAAATTATGGTTATGGTTCAGTCGAAACAACATTTACCACCAGTATTGACTATCCTACAGCTATGGTATGGGTACCCTGGCTGGTAGACGGCGAGAATGTGCCTTATACTACCGGTGACCGTTGGGTTACTATAACCATCCCACTCACTAAATTCGGTAAATATAGTGATGAAGGCGGCAGTCATACATTTGCGGAAGTTATATCAGACCGTAATGCGGGAAGTTACCGTAACTTTGGTTTCCTATTCTGTAACTCCGATTTAAAATATAGTGAAGAACTGACATTCGAAGCCAGTAACTTCAATCAAAAACTCTATGTCGATAATTTCCGCATCGTGCCCAATGCAAATGTCACGGTGTCCGATTATCCGGATGAAGAGAGTGCCGAATAAATATCAACCTATAAATCAAGCAAATTATGAAATTCAATAAGATCATATTTCCTGCCCTTGCCTGTACATTGATGCTAGGTAGCTGCGATGATAATAAAATGGAATGGGGAACACCTGATGGTCACGGTGAAATCAGTGAATCCGAAATGCCCCTTGCACTGAAAGAAAAAATAGCGAACTACGATTATATCAAGGCATATGCCGCACAGTACACCCCTAATTTAATTGTAGGTTTAGGCTTGGGAACAGACGAATACATCGGTAACGCTGATTATAAAGCCATTGCCGATGCCAACTTCCAAATGTTTACAACAGGAAATGCAATGAAACATCAGACTGTTGTACAAAGCGACGGAACATTAAAACTCACAACAGTCGATGCCTTTCTGGAAGCGGTACCGACAGACATCCAGATCTATGGTCATAACTTTATCTGGCACACGCAACAGAACCAGAATTATCTGAAGTCACTGATCGCTCCCCAAATGAATATAGAAAGCGACAGCAATGTTGCCAACATACTTACCGGTGATGCATCCGACTTCAATAATGGCACTTCTGGTGGCTGGAGTTCCTGGGGTGATAATAAAGAAGAACAAACGATCGAAAACGGTATCGGAGAAGACGGTACGGCATGTATGGCATTAAAGAATAAAGGAGATAATGCCGGAGCGGCCTATACCGCACAATGCGGTTATACATTTGACACTTATCTACAAGCGAACAAAGAATATATCATTAAATTTAAAGCTAAATCCTCTTCCAATGCCGGAAAATTACAATTTCAATATCAAAACGGAACAAATTATGGAAGTCAAGGAGGATATAACACATTCGATATCGGTAGTATGTGGAACACCTACGAATATGAATTTATTACCACTTATGAAGATGTGAACCGCATCATACTGAATTTCGGAGAAGTTGGCGGCACTTATTATATTGATGATATTGAATTCGGACTCAAGATAGACGATACCATGACAAATATTCTTGCCGGTGATAACAGTGATTTTGAAGGTGGTACCAAAGGTAGCTGGGGAAGCTGGGGTAATAGTTCAAGCACAAATGTATCAGCAAAGGAAGAAGGATATAAAAGTGATTACTGCGTAGTGCTAGTCAATCCTTCAGACGGAGATGACTACTATGCTGCCCAATTTGCCTATACATTTAATGAGCCATTGGCTGTAGGAGAAACGTATATTATCCAATTCTATGCAAAATCTACGATAAACAGCAGCGGAGTACAGTTTGCCTCACAAAACAGCAATGATTACTCAGGCGAAGGATACCATGCATTTACTTTGAGTACTGATTGGACTTTATGTGAATATGAATACACTTGTACCAAAGAAAATATAGATCGTATTCTTATCAATTTCGGCAAAAACGCAGCGACATTCCATGTAGATAATATCAAATTCGGTTTAAAGAAAGAACCGCAGACTAAAGCAGTAACCCGTAGCACTACCATTACCTATATACCTAAGACAGCTCAAGAAAAGAAAACCGTTTTACTCAACGCTATGGAATCTTGGATAAAAGGTATGGCAGAACACGTTGGCGACCGTATTAAAGACTGGGACGTTATCAATGAACCTATCACCGATAACTGTCAATGGCGTGGTATAGACGGAGCTTTTGGCGGTACAGACAGCGAAGGTAAAGCAGATATGGCACCCACGGAAGATGCAGTCAACGGATTAAATCTAAATTGGTCTAACGAAACTGGCAATGGCCATTTCTACTGGGGATATTATCTTGGTAAAGAGTATGCAACCAAAGCTTTTGAATATGCCCGACAATACTGTGCGCAAGGCTCCCGTCTCTTTGTAAATGAATACAACCTGGAAACCAACCCGAACAAATTGGCAGCCTTAATAGAGTTCGTAAAATATATAGACCAGAACAACTCGACCGGTGCAGCCATCGTAGACGGTATAGGTACCCAGATGCACGTCACAGCTTCCGGTATCACAAAAGAACAAATAGATGCCATGTTCAAAACTTTAGCAGCAACCGGAAAACTTATCCGTGTAACAGAATTGGATGTGGCATTGGGCACCGCTACACCTTCTGCCGAACAACTCGCAACCCAATCAGATGTATATCAAATGATTTTTGAATCATATAAGGAGAATATTCCTGAGACACAACAATCCGGTATCACTATTTGGACACTCAGTGATAATCCTGATGAACACCAATATTGGTTAAAGGATCAATCTCCCAACCTCTTCGATGCCAATTATGCACGCAAACATGCCTATAAAGGTGTATGCGATGGTATTGCAGGAAAAGACATCAGCGAAGGTTTCACTGGTACCGATTGGGAAAAGGTCTATGAATAAATAGGTCTTGATAAAATAGTACTATCTGCCATTCAGAATGCCGTGAAGAATGGCAGATAGTATAATAATGTACGCTGTATAACACTTTATGTAACATCTAGCAAACAGCATGTAACAAAAACAAAGCATTGTATAATACCAACAAAAGCTTCTTCATAAATTACCTGCTATCTTTGTGACATGAAAAACAAATTCAAAACATATCAGCAAACTCTCGGAATATATTTCCTTGCTTTCGAAATTTATCTGCAAAAGACAAGCAGATATTTAATACTACTTTTTATTATCCATATTTTTACTGTTGAACAAGCCGCTGCACAAAAAAGTTACTTAAAAAGACAAGGCACTACTACCCAACTTATCGTAGACGGTAAACCTTTCCTTATATTAGGCGGCGAGCTCGGTAATTCATCTGCCTCATCCATACAAGACATCGAGCGGATTTTTCCTAAATTACAAAGAATGGGATTAAATACCGTCCTCGTGCCTGCATACTGGGATTTAACAGAACCTACCGAAGGTCACTTCGATTTTACACTTACCGACAAAGTCCTGCAACAAGCACGCCGGAACAATCTGAAAGTCGTCTTCTTATGGTTCGGAGCCTGGAAAAACTCCATGAGTTGTTATGCCCCTCTCTGGTTCAAAGAGAACTATAAAAAATATCCTCGCGCCTACACGCAAACAGGTAAACCATTGGAAATAGCCAGCGCTTTCTCCGAGAATGTCTATCAAGCGGACAACCGTGCCTTTTCGGCATGGTTACAGCACATCGCTGCAATTGACAAAGAAAAAGGTACCGTCATTATGATACAAATAGAAAATGAGATAGGCATGCTGGAAGATGCACGCGACTATTCCCAAGAAGCAGACAAAGCATTCCGTGCTCCTGTTCCCACAGAATTAATGAACTATTTGCAAAAAAATAAAAAGACACTACATCCCCAAATGATAAAGAAATGGGAAATCCAAGGCTGTAAGAAACAAGGTACATGGCAAGAAGTATTCGGTGCAGACATCTATACCGACGAAATATTCATGGCATGGCACTACGCCCGCTACGTAGAGCGAATGGCACAAACCGCCCGTTTCATCTATAACGTACCTTTATACGTCAATGCCGCCATGAATAGTCGAGAACGTAAACCGGGTGAATATCCTTCGGCGGGGCCGTTGGCACATCTTATCGACGTGTGGCATTGCGGAGCACCCAATATCGACATCTTAGCGCCAGACCTGTACGACGACGGTTTCACCGATTGGGTAGCACAGTACAAACTGCATAACAACCCTCTTTTTATCCCAGAAATCCGCCTGACAGATAATAACGGAGTACGTGCTTTCTATATTTTCGGCGAGCATGATGCTATCGGTATCAGTCCATTCTCCATAGAGGATGGCTCTGATTCTTCCTGTTCTCCTTTAGCTCAAAGCTATACCAAGCTAAAGGAACTAATGCCCTTACTCACTGAATATCAAGGCAAAGGAATAATGAAAGGACTCCTTTTCAGCCAAAAATACAAAGAACGTATCATTACGGATGATGACTTATCAATAACCTGCCGACACTATTTCACACTACCGTGGGACTCACGCGCCACAGACGGCAGCACATGGCCCGAAGGTGGCGGCCTCATTCTAAAACTATCCAAGAACGAATATATTGTAGCTGGTAGCGGTATCGTTTTGGAATTTGCCAAGACTTCGGAGAAACCGGGTTCCAAGATACGAAAACAACTAGGTGAAGACGGATTCGCCTTAAGTAACGAACAGATAAAGACAAAAAAAGAAAAGTTTCAAGGAATGCGTTGCGGTATCGGTCATGTGGATGAAGTAGAGGTGGACAAAGAAGGAAAGTTCCGTTATATCCGCCGATTGAACGGCGACCAAGACCATCAGGGGCGCCACGTACGAATATCGGTAGGAGAATTCAAGATACTATATGTACAATTGTATGAATATCAATAAAATTGATATTCATACACCATAAAAAGATTTGAAATATGAAATATTTGATTTATGATAAGATTAGGTTAGGAGTAGCAGTGCTGCTTTGCTTTTGCACCGCCTTGCAAACGGATGCAAAAGTGAAGCTGCCTGCTTTAATTTCGGATGGGATGGTGTTACAACGTGAACAACCTGTTAAAATATGGGGAACTGCTGATGCAGGCGAAAGTGTCAGTGTAACATTCATGAAAAAGAAGTATGCCGCCACCGCTGACAACAACGGACACTGGAGCGTAACACTACCGTCAATGAAAGCAGGCGGCCCGTATCTGATGCGAATCAACGACATCAAACTGAACGATATATTGATAGGCGATGTATGGCTCTGTTCTGGACAGTCGAATATGGAACTGCCCGTCAGCCGGGTGACAGATATGTTCGCCACAGAGATTAACGAATACAGCAATGAAAGAATCCGGCAGATTATCATACCTAAAGTTTACAACTTCCATGCACCACAAGAAACACTCTCCGCTACAAGCTGGAAACCTATGACACAAGAGAACGTAATGAACTTCTCCGCCCTCGCCTACTTCTTTGCCAAAGAGATGTATGAAAAAACCAAAGTGCCCGTAGGCATTATCAACTCCAGTTGGGGTGGTACCCCCATAGAAGCTTGGATCAGCGAAGAGGGATTAAAGGAATTTCCCATATACATCAACGATAAACGTTTGTATGAAGATGATGCCTATTGCGCACATATTAAGAAACTGGAAGGAGAAAGTTTCTATCGCTGGAATTTATCACTTTATCGCAGCGATGCCGGACTACACGAAAAGACCCCCTGGTATGCCTCAAATTATGATGATAGCAATTGGCAAACAGTGAACATGTTTTCTCGTACATGGGGCAATGACGGATTGAATCCCATTGCCGGCTCACACTGGCTTCGCCAAAACGTGGAAATACCGCAAACTTGGAACAACAAAGAAGTCACTCTGCGATTAGGTTGCATCATAGATGCGGACTCCGTATACGTAAACGGTACATTTGCAGGAACTACCGGCTATCAATATCCACCCCGTATCTACCGTATTCCAGCCGGGATACTGAAACCGGGAGTTAACAATATTACCGTACGCATCATCAGTAATGGCGGACAACCGGAATTTGTACAGGAAAAACCGTATAAGCTTATCTGCGATGATGAGAGCATCAATCTGAAAGAAGAATGGAAATACCGTTTGGGAACCCCTATGCCGTCGGCTCCAAACATGATGTTCTTCTGTTACAAACCCGTATGTCTGTACAATACCATGATAGCTCCTTTGCAACATTACACGTTACGAGGCACAGTATGGTATCAGGGCGAATCAAACGTATCACGGCGGAATGAATACGCCACTCTCCTTACAGCCATGATGGCCGACTGGAGACGTACTTTCAGTCAACCGGAATTACCTTTTTATATAGTGGAACTGGCAGACTATCTATCCAAGGAAGACATCAGCGGCCGCAAGGCATGGGCAGAAATGCGTTTAGAACAAGCAAAAGCGGCCCAAACCACTCCTAATGCTTTTCTTATACGTAACAACGACTTAGGAGAATGGAACGATATTCATCCGCTCGACAAAAAGACATTGGGCAGACGTGTAGCAAACAAAGTATTGGAAACATTGCCTATAAAAAAATGAAATCAAAGAACTAATAAAAATCCGATATTATGGAAACGTCAATAAAAACGAATGAAGAGTCTAAAGGTTTTTACAAACTGTCATGGCTTCAACGAATTGGATTTGGTTCGGGCGATCTGGCACAAAACCTTATCTACCAGACAGTATGTATGTACCTGCTAATATTCTATACGAACGTATACGGATTGGAACCATCGGCAGCCGCATTCATGTTCCTCATAATCCGAGTAGTAGACGTACTATGGGATCCCTTAGTAGGCGCATTCGTAGACAAACACAACCCCAAACTCGGTAAATACCGTTCTTATCTGATATTGGCGGGAATCCCTCTCACCGGCTTCGCCATACTTTGCTTTTGGAACGGATTCTCCGGCTCGCTGGTCTATGCATACTTTACCTATGTAGGTTTGTCTATGCTTTACACGCTGATTAACGTTCCCTATGGCGCACTAAACGCATTACACGCTGATTAACGTTCCCTATGGCGCACTAAACGCATCGCTCACACGTGATACGGACGAAATAACCACATTGACCAGTGTACGTATGTTTCTTGCCAATACAGGTGGACTAGCGGTAGCCTATGGTATTCCTAAGTTGGTGGCAAGTCTGTCAGCCGACGGAATGACTAATACAGCAGAAAGCGCCAATGCCTGGTTTTATACCATGGCTATTTATGCGATTGCCGGACTGCTTTTACTGGTGTTCTGTTTTACACAATGCAAAGAACGTGTCGTTATGGATGCCAAAGAAACAGAAAAAGTACAGGTGTCAGACCTTTGGGAGGAGTTTAAGCGCAACAGGCCCTTGCGTATTCTTGCATTCTTCTTCATTACAGCATTTGCCATGATGGCTGTGGGTAATTCGGCAGGGTCTTATTATATGTTGTACAATGTACACGGAACCAGCGACCAAATGGCGAACTTTATGGCGCTCGGCTCAATCCCGGCATTTATCTTCATGCCATTAGTCCCGTGGATTAAGAGGAAGATAGGCAAACGTGCCATGTTCAATGTATTTCTGTCCATAGCAATCGTAGGCATGGCCCTACTCTATATCATATCGATGATACCGTCATTAAAGAGCCAGATATGGCTTGTTTATGTGGCACAATTTATAAAATCCACCGGAGTTATCGTTGCTACAGGCTATATGTGGGCCTTAGTTCCGGAAGTTATCTCCTATGGCGAATACACCACCGGAAAACGTATTTCAGGTATTGTAAATGCTCTTACCGGTATATTCTATAAAGCAGGAATGGCATTAGGCGGTGTAGTACCGGGACTGGTACTTGCCTATGTAGGATTCGATAAGAACAACGCCGTCAGCCAATCTCCACTTGCCGAACAAGGCATTCTCTGGTTAGTAGCCATCATCCCTGCCATATTGCTGATAATTGCCATGTTTATCATCTCAAAATATGAGTTAGACGATGAACGGATTGACGAAATCAACAAGGAGATAGAAAACAGAAACAGGTGATCATTCATTAAACAAAATACCATGAAAATAAAAAGAACTTTATTGTCCGCACTTGCCGCTATTCTATTATTGGCAGGTTGCGGTATCAAGCAAACGACACCTCAAAACCTATCCCTGAAAGAGGCGTTCGGTGACAAATTCCTTGTTGGCGTAGCATTGAACACCCGGCAAGTAGCCGGTAAAGACAGTGCGGCAACAAGGCTCATAAAACGACACTTCAACTCTATCGTTGCAGAAAACTGCATGAAAAGCGTAAATATTCACCCTGAAGAAGGCAGATATAATTTCGGTGCTGCCGATTCCATAGTAGAATATGGTGAAAAGAACGGCATGGCTGTTATCGGTCATTGCCTCATCTGGCACTCGCAATGCGCTCCCTGGTTCTGTGTAGACAAAGAAGGTAAGAACGTTTCACCGGACATCATGAAACAACGAATGAAAGAACATATCACAACGGTTGTAAATCGCTATAAAGGGCGCATCAAAGGTTGGGATGTAGTGAACGAAGCAGTGGCAGATGACGGTTCGTACCGTAACAGCCGGTTCTACCAAATTTTAGGTGAGGAATACATACCGCTCGCCTTCCAATACGCATATGAAGCCGATCCGGAAGCAGAACTCTACCTCAATGATTACGGTATGAGCAACCCCTCTAAAAGAAACACTTACGTGAAAATCATCAACGACCTGAAGAAACGGGGCTTGCGTATCGATGCCATAGGTATGCAAGGGCATATGGGTATGGACTATCCCAACATAGAAGAGTTCGAAAAGAGTATGCTTGCTTTCGCCTCTACCGGTGTGAAGTTAATGATTACTGAATGGGAAATGAGCGCGCTGCCTACTGTACATGAAGGTGCCAATATCAGTGATACCGTTGCCTTTAAGGCAGCCATGAACCCTTATCCTGATGCACTGCCCGATTCAGTATCCAAAATCTGGAACGCACGTATGAAAGCGTTCTTCGACCTGTTCGTGAAGCATGCCGATGTTATGGACCGTGTAACCGTATGGGGCGTGAGCGACGGTGATTCGTGGAAGAATGATTTCCCCGTAAAAGGCCGTAAGGAGTATCCCCTTCTCTTCGACCGCAATCATCAGCCCAAACCGTTCTTGCGCGAGCTATTGTCGCCCAAGAACGCCACCTTTGACAACTTTACTTATTCCGTTGAAAACGATACCGAAAGCAATATACAGAATGACAGTACCTCCGGTTCCCGGCCGGTCAATCCCCTGCTTCCCGGTTGTTATCCCGATCCCAGCATCTGCCGTGCAGGAAATGACTACTATCTGGTGAACTCATCATTTGCATTCTATCCCGGAATTCCCATCTGGCACAGCACCAATCTTAAAGACTGGACACAACTGGGATATGTATTGAACCGTCCCTCTCAATTACCGTTGAAAGACGGTTTGCGCATCAGCGGAGGCATTTATGCTCCGGACATCAAATACAATCCGCACAACAAGCTCTTCTACGTGATTACTACAGCAGTAGACGGTGGCGGTAACTTCTTCGTAACAACCGATGACCCTAAAAAAGGAGAATGGAGCGATCCGGTCTTCCTACCCGAAGTAGGCGGTATAGACCCCGGTTTCTTGTTTGATGAAGATGGTAAGTCCTATATTGTAAACAACGACGCCCCAGCCGAAAAGCCGGAATACAGCGGGCACCGCGCTATCTGGATACGCGAATTTGACTGGAAAAATAACCGTACCGTAGGAGAACAAAAAGTGATTATAGACGGCGGTGTAGACAAATCGCAACATCCCAGTTGGATAGAAGGCCCGCACCTTTACCATATCAACGATACTTACTACCTGATGGCAGCCGAAGGCGGTACAGGTCCCAATCATTGCGAGGTCATCTTCTCGGCTTCCTCTCCTTTCGGACCTTTCAAGCCGTGCGGTACCAACCCGATATTGACACAACATGACCTGCCCCATGACCGTCCTAATCCAGTCACTTGTACCGGCCATGCCGATTTGGTGCAAACTCCTGCAGGTGATTGGTATGCCGTATTCCTTGCTGTACGCCCCTATCGCGACGGACACGATGTAATGGGGCGCGAAACATACCTCCTCCCTATTGATTGGAAAGACGGGCAACCTATTATTCTTCCTGCGGGCGAGACCCTCCATTACACCAATCGTTCCCTTACTCCCACTCCACTTTGGACAAGTAACGGGCTGGCTGATGAAGCATTCTTCATCCGCACCCCACAGAGTTCTTATTATGAAATAGGTAAAGACGGAAAACTGACTTTGACAGCCCGTAGCATAGGAATTAACGACCGTAAACAGCCATCGGTCATCGGCCGCTGGATTACCAATAACGAGTTCGATGCGCAAACAGCCGTCAACTTCTTACCCACGGCTCCGGAAGATTTTGCCGGCATTATCCTATTCCATAATGATGAATATAACATCTGTTTCGGCAAGGCACTGGACGAACAAGGCAAGCCTTGCTTGAAACTGATTGCTTACAGTATGGGCAAGCCCAATACCGAAACTGCAATACCTTTGCAAGAATCGGATGCCGATAAAAAGATTTATCTGAAAGTAACCGGTAATGAACCGCAAACGGCAGGCGAAAGCGTTTATTATACTATCTCCAACTCTTTCAGCCCCCAACAAAAAGATTAATCTGAATGTAACCGGTAATGAACCGCAAACGGCAGGCGAAAGCGTTTATTATACTTTCTCCTACTCTTTCAGCCCCCAAACAGATTGGGTACAGGCAGGCGAACCCGTTTCCGCTGATTTACTCAGCACCCAAACAGCCGGTGGCTTTACAGGCACTATGGTCGGTATATATGCCACAGGGGATTATAATGAACAGGGAGACTACAACAATATGAAAAAAGAAAAATGATAAATCAAATCCTATAAACGAATAATTCAATAACTAATCACTAATTTTGCTTCACCATGAAAAAAGAAATGAGATACCTGGTTCCGGGAAATTATATGGCAGACCCTGCCGTACATGTTTTCAACGATAGAGTTTATATCTACCCCAGTCACGATTGGGAGAGCGGCATCAGAGAAAACGATAATGGCGATCACTTCAACATGAAAGACTATCATGTTTTCTCCACCGACGACATTATGAACGGTGAAATCAAAGACCACGGAGTAGTTCTTCAGGTAGAGGACATTCCCTGGGCCGGCCGCCAACTGTGGGATTGCGACGTAGTTCTGAAAGATGGAAAATACTATATGTATTTCCCTCTAAAAGACCAAAATGATATTTTCCGCATCGGTGTGGCTATCAGTGACAAACCTGAAGGGCCGTTCATTCCGCAAGCCAATCCGATGAAAGGCAGTTATAGTATCGACCCTGCTGTTTTTGATAACGGAGACGGTGATTTCTATATCTATTTCGGTGGTTTATGGGGCGGACAATTGCAACGCTATCGCGACAACAAAGCATTGGAATGCGCAGTCTTGCCCGAAGGCGATGAACAAGCTTTGCCCTCTCGTGTAGCCAAACTCAGCAAAGACATGCTGGAATTCGCTGAAGAACCGAAAGCCCTAATCATTTTAAATGAAAACGGTAAACCGCTAACCGCAGGTGATAACGAGCGTCGTTTCTTCGAAGCCAGCTGGATGCATAAGTATAACGGTAAATATTATTTTTCCTACTCTACCGGTGATACGCATCGTCTGTGCTACGCCATTGGCGATAATCCTTACGGTCCTTTCACTTATCAGGGCGTTATCCTTACTCCAGTAGTGGGTTGGACTACGCACCATGCCATCGTAGAATATAAAGGAAAGTGGTATCTATTCCACCACGACTGTGTACCTTCCAACGGAAAGACCTGGCTCCGCAGCCTGAAAGTTTGCGAACTGGAATATGATGCCGATGGAAAAATAATCACTATTGACGGACAATAACCCCGGATATAACATGAAATACAGAATTTTTTCGCTTTTTTATATCACAATAGTATTCGTTACCCAAATGGCTGCCGAAGACGGTAGCCATTTGTGGCTTCGACTACCGACCAATGCTCGTGCGCAAGTTTCGGCTCCCTACCAATCGTCTACGTTAGACATCGCCGTTGAAGAATTGCAGAAAGCATGGCAAGGAGCTCCTGTCTGGCTTGTCATACAAAAGGACAAGCAGTTGAAGCCCGAAGGTTTCCGCATCCGTTGCAAGGACAATACGGTCATTCTCTCCGCCCCTACCGAGAAGGGATTGCTTTATGCCGCCTATCACCTACTCAGGTTACAACAAACTACCAATTTTCCACTCTCGGATTCTAAATCTCAATTAACAGAGAATCCGGTTTACAATCTCCGCATCCTTAACCATTGGGATAATATGGACCGTACCATAGAACGCGGCTATGCAGGACAGTCACTTTGGAATTGGAAAGAACTGCCGAATACCCTTTCCGACAGATACAAGGCATACGCCCGAGCCAATGCTTCCATCGGTATCAACGGTACGGTATTGAATAATGTAAATGCGGATCCCAAAATTCTTTCCGCCGAATATTTGCAAAAGGTAAAAGCATTGGCAGACATTTTCCGTCCATACGGACTACGTGTTTATCTTTCCGTCAACTTCGCATCTCCTATGACACTCGACAGTTTAAATACTGCCGACCCTCTCAACAAGGAAGTCATTCGCTGGTGGAAAAGCAAAATTAAAGAAATCTACCGTATCATTCCCGACTTCGGAGGTTTTCTGGTAAAGGCCAATTCCGAAGGACAGCCCGGTCCTTGTGACTTCGGACGCACCCATGCCGAAGGCGCCAACATGCTGGCAGATGCACTGAGACCTTACAAAGGCATCGTCATGTGGCGCGCTTTCGTGTATAGTCCTTCCGATGCCGACCGCGCCAAACAGGCATATCTGGAGTTTAAGCCTTTAGACGGACAGTTCCGGGATAATGTCATTGTCCAGATAAAAAACGGACCAATAGATTTCCAACCCCGCGAACCGTACAGCCCGCTGTTCGGCGCTATGCAGTACACACCCTTGATGGCAGAGTTTCAGGTGACACAAGAATATCTAGGGCATTCCAACCATCTTGCTTATCTGGCTCCGATGTGGAAAGAATTCTTCAACTTTGTTGCCCCTGCTTCCTTAAAAGCGATAGCCGGTGTCGCCAATATAGGTACGGATGTGAACTGGTGCGGACATACTTTTGCACAAGCTAACTGGTATGCTTTCGGACGGTTGGCATGGCAACCGACTTTATCGGCTGAAGAAATCGCCGATGAATGGCTAAAACAAACTTTTGATTTAATACTTCCCGGTTCTCAACTTTCAACGCTCAACTTTCAACTCAAAAAGATGATGCTTGATAGCCATGAAGCGGTTGTGAATTACATGATGCCGCTCGGTTTGCATCATATTTTTGCATGGGGACATCATTACGGACCCGAACCGTGGTGCAATGTTCCCGGTGCTCGTCCTGACTGGCTTCCACCCTACTATCACAAAGCCGATAAACAAGGAATAGGTTTCGACCGCAGCAGCAAAGGCAGTAATGCCGTTGCGCAGTATCCCAAAGCTTTGGCACAACAATATGACAATATCGAAACCTGTCCTGAAGAATATCTCCTGTGGTTTCACCATGTTCCCTGGACACATCGCATGAAAAACGGCTACAACCTATGGGATGAGCTTTGTTATCGTTATGACAAAGGTGTCCGGCAAGTCAGAGACTTCCAAAAGATATGGGATGCAGCGGAAAAATATATTGACGCGGAACGTTTTCACGAAGTACAGTCTCACTTAAAGATACAAGCCCGTGATGCTGTTTGGTGGAAAGACGCCTGCCTGCTTTACTTCCAGAAATTCTCCGGGATGCCCATTCCTTTCGACATTGAGCGACCCGTACACGAATTAAAGGATTTACGGAAAGTACATCTTCCCATCAGTAACTTTGAATGTCCTACGAAAGAACTGCTGAATAAAAACAGATAGTAAGAAGTATATTAAAAAAGTTTCAACGGGGTAAACTTCCGGAACCAACCGTTGAAACTTTTTTTCTATCCTAATTTTTTAGAAAGGCAACAATAAAGGAAGTACAAATACCACTAGCATTCCCATAATAATCTGCGAAGAAAGTCCCACCTTTATATAATCCATAAAAGTATATTGCCCTGCCGGCATCACTAATGCATTAGGCGGCGTAGAGGATAGCTGCAGCTACGGGAGCTTTGTAATCCAGCTAACTTTGGCAGCCTCATCCAAAGGTTGTCCCAGCACATCCATTCTGTATTTTCCTTGCTTAAACACGCGATATCCTGCCATGCACCTGCACTAAAGATTTAAGAACTCTGCAAATATACACATTTACGCCGCATTTCGCCATGTTTGATTGTTGACGGTGCCTTTTCCGGAACAGCATAAGACAAAAAGGAAAGTATAGAGCAAAAAAAAGGAGTACCGCTGTACTCCAACCTTTGTTAACCTTAAATCTAATACTATGAAAAACACATTGCAAAGATACGGGCATTTGCTAAATCTGCAAATTATCCAAAGGAAAAGATATGTTTTATAACACCTTTTAAGAAGAAGGACGTTTTTTTTACTTCCTTTTTCAGATAAACGCTTTAAATGTAAAGAGAAATTATATCCTCACAGAATAAAATGAACCGGTTCTTTTTATCTACCCGCAAATTGCATTATCTTTGTAAACGAATTACAAATACTTAGTATATGCCTGACTATGATTTAATCGCCATATTAGGCCCTACAGCATCCGGCAAAACTCCATTTGCCGCCGCGTTGGCAGCAGAACTCAATACGGAAATCATCAGTGCCGACTCCCGGCAAATATACCGGAGCATGGATCTCGGTACAGGAAAAGACCTGGCCGACTACATTGTAAACGGAAGACAAGTACCTTACCACCTTATTGATATAGCCGACCCGGGATATAAATACAATGTATTTGAATACCAACGCGATTTCCTAACCGCCTATGAAAGCATTAAACAAAAAGGCTGCCTGCCCATTGTATGCGGCGGAACGGGAATGTATTTGGAATCCGTACTCAAGGGATACAAACTACAGCCTGTACCCGAGAATCCGGAATTGCGCAACCGCTTAGCAAATAAATCACTGGAAGAGCTGACCGAAATATTGCAAACCTATAAGAGCCTGCACAATACAACGGATGTAGATACGGTGAAACGGGCCATCCGAGCCATTGAAATCGAAGAATATAAAGCTCATACTCCGATAGACGCACGCTCATTCCCACAACTGAACAGTCTCATCATCGGCGTAGACATAGACCGGGAACTTCGGCGTGAGAAAATTACCCGTCGCCTGCGCCAACGACTGGACGAAGGAATGGTAGATGAAGTACGCCGGCTGATAGATTCAGGCATTTGTCCCGACGACCTCATTTACTACGGACTGGAATACAAGTATCTGACACTTTACGTCATTGGCAAGCTGACCTATGATGAAATGTTCAGCCAACTGGAAATAGCCATCCACCAATTTGCCAAACGCCAGATGACCTGGTTCCGGGGGATGGAAAGACGAGGCTTTACTATCCATTGGATGGACGCCCGGTGGCCCATGGAAGAAAAGATAGCTTTTGTAAAGTCAAAACTCAAAGAGATTTAGTATCTTTGACGGCAACACCGCTTAAGCAGCAGTATTATGTAAATTTTAGACGAGTTGGAAGAAACGGATATATGTGTGAAGACCACGATA
>ENA-ORID01000120-ORID01000120.1-human-gut-metagenome-genome-assembly--contig:-NODE-120-length-17439-cov-6.40066_pt1 | contig 17439 bp, 16 predicted proteins | sample MGYA00243028_ERZ508742 | MGnify/ENA primary metagenome ERZ508742 (study PRJEB26277, sample SAMN04329837) | human gut metagenome | biome: human-associated habitat | host: Homo sapiens | place: USA... | reverse complement strand
TTACAACACACATGTGTTCCACTTCGTGTGAATAAGTCATAATTAGCTCTTTTTTAAGTTATAATTTAAAAAACGTAGTTCTATGTTTTATTAAACGGTCACAAAGGTAGTCGTTTTCTTGCTTTCTGCCAACCGTTCAATTTGACTTTTTTATTAAAAATAGGTAATAATAAGTTGTAACTCTGTGGAATGTAAAGTAGACTTTGCAGTTTTTATATTAACTTTGCAGCGTTAATTCAATATACATACTATTATGGTAGAAGTTACTGATGCGGCTTTGCAACAAGCTGCGGGCGAAGGAATGGATGCTTTCATCCAAGTATTTACAGATGCATATAAAAGAGTGATAGGCGGCGAACTTACTGCCGATACGATGCCGTTGCTTACCGGAGAGCAGCATTCGTTGCTGGCGTATCAGATATTCCGCGACGAACTCATGGAAGGTGGTTTCTGTCAGTTGGTACAAAACGGATATGGTGGCTATATCTTTGCCAATCCGTTTGCCAAAGTAATGCGTTTGTGGGGAGTGGGCGATTTAAGCAAATTGGTGTATGCCGCCAAAAAGATATATGATGCCCATCGTGAAGATTTGGAACGTGAGCGTACTGATGACGAATTTATGGCAATGTACGAGCAGTATGAGGCTTTTGATGAGTTGGAAGATGAGTTTCTTGAGAAAGAAGAGGAGTATACGGCTTTGGTTGCAAGCTATGTAGATGAACATTTGGAGTCGTTTGCGAAAATAATAAAGTAACAGTTGCAGTATTTTTTAAGTTTCTGCATTTACCTTATGTGAATTGAATTTTATATCTTTGCAAACTCTAAAAAATAATGTTTATGAAACATTTGAAATGCTTAATGTTTGCCTTTACCTTTTTATTGGGCGTTTCTTTTACTACGGGTCTTAATGATGATGCCGGCTAACGCATGTATGATGGAATAGGATATGTACGCACTGTAATGGGGAACTATTTTGTTGATTTATATGGCAATACATATCATCCGACAATGGCTTCCGTTACAGAAATGGAAGCTCAGGGCTTTAAAATGTCGGGTACTGATTTAGCTCAGATTGCTTTTAAATATGTGGAAGATACTCCGGCAACTAAAGCTGAGGGTGGTACTTTTACTCCGCAGGATTATCGTATAAAGTTAGTCAGTGCAATTGCTGTGGATTCTTATTCTACCAAACATGTAAGTTCTGTGGAAAATATGGAGATGGAGGCTATACCAGAAACTGCTCCTATTGTGACTTTGGAGCCGACAGACAATTACGGACAGACTTATAAGCCTTGGATGTATGGTGCTGAAATGCTCGTGTTGCCTATTTCTTGGAAAATGGAGAATAAGGAGGAAATGTTGAAACAGCATACAATGGAATTGGTGTATATAAATGATGAATCTAATGAAAGCAGTACAGAACTTGTCTTTTATTTGAGACATAACAAAGGAACTGATACCAAGACAGATGTTTTTGCTGTTAGAAACAAAGCTTACGATGTAAGACAAATCATGTCGGATTTTAAAGGAAAGCACGGTAGCTATCCTACAACGATAAGAATTAAAGCAAAAACCGATATGGATGGTGCTAAATTGCCTGAGAAGTATACAGATTATACAATTGAAAATTTTAAAATTAATCCTTCAAATCAATAATAATTAATTGAATTACAAAGAACTGTTCCATATAGCAATGCAACTGATTTCCTCTCCGGCACGTGCCTGGGAGGAAATTAGTTTAGAGGATAGGCGAAAAGTTTTTACAGCTTTTGTCTATCCTATGATTGGTTTATGCGGGTTGTCCGTCTTTATAGGCTCTTTGGTGGCTAAGGGATGGGGTGGGCCGCAAAGTTTTCAATATGCCATGACGCAATGTTGTGAGGTGGCGGTATCCTTGTTCGGGGGATATTTTTTGGCAGCCTATCTCATCAATGGGCTACGTGTCCGTATGTTTGCTATGGACAATGATATACCTTTGGTGCAACAGTTTGCCGGTTATGCGTTGGTAGTGTCTTTCATGCTGAAAATCATAATCGGCATATTGCCCGATTTCAGTATAATAGCCCTGTTGCTTCAATTTTATATTGTATATGTGGTGTGGGAAGGAAGTGCTATTCTGATGAAAATAGCGGAAAAAGACCGTTTAAGGTTTACCATTCTTTCTTCCATGTTGTTAATAGCTTGTCCGGCAGTGATAGAATTCGTTTTCAATAAGCTGACGGTAGTGCTGAACTGATTGATTTTATGAAACAAGCTCCTATAAATATTAAGAATAAACGTGCCACATTCGATTACGAATTGGTAGATACCTATACGGCAGGCATTGTGCTCACCGGTACGGAAATTAAATCTATCCGTTTGGGAAAGGCAAGTCTGGTAGATACGTTTTGCTACTTCGCCAATGGCGAGCTATGGGTGAAGAATATGCATATTGCCGAATATTTTTACGGTTCGTACAATAATCATAATGCACGTCGGGAGCGCAAACTGCTGTTGACAAAGAAAGAACTGGACAAGTTGCAACGTGGTTCTAAAGCCCCCGGCTTTACCATAATTCCTGTTCGTATGTTCATCAATGAAAAAGGGCTGGCAAAGGTAGTCGTAGCTCTTGCAAAGGGTAAGAAGCAATACGACAAGCGCGAGGCTTTGAAAGAAAAAGATGACAAACGCGATATGGCGCGTGCATTCAAACGATAAGCAGTACGTATAGTAAGTATAAGGTCTGAAGTATAAGCAGGTGTAATATTTATGATAATTTTATCGGTTGTATTTTAACTTCATACCTCGTATTTAATACTTCATACCTCATACTTTAAAAAGAATACCTCATACTTTATACTTAAATAAAAGTGGCTTCTATTGAAACGTTGGTGCGTGAGCGCATTCTTATTCTGGACGGTGCTATGGGCACTATGATACAACAATACAATTTGACGGAGGAGGACTTCCGGGGTAAACGTTTTGCGCAAATTCCCGGACAGTTAAAAGGTAATAATGATATACTTTGTCTGACGCGTCCGGATGTAATACGGGATATTCACCGTAAGTATCTTGCGGCGGGTGCGGACATTATCGAAACCAATACTTTTAATTCTACAAGCGTCAGCATGGCCGATTATCACGTACAGGAGTATGTGCGTGAGATAAATTTTGCTGCTGTAAAACTGGCGCGTGAAGTTGCCGATGAATTTACTGCTTTAACTCCCGATAAACCGCGTTTTGTGGCAGGCTCTATCGGGCCTACCAATAAGACTTGCTCCATGAGTCCGGATGTTAACAATCCGGCTTTTCGTGCATTGACTTATGATGAATTGGCTGCTGCTTATCGCGAGCAGATGGAAGCGATGCTCGAAGCCGGTGTGGATGCGTTGCTGATTGAAACCATATTTGATACGTTGAATGCTAAGGCTGCGATATATGCTGCGGAGCAGGCGATGGAAGCTATAGGTGTCCGGGTTCCGCTGATGCTTTCCGTAACGGTTTCCGATATAGGCGGACGAACTTTGTCAGGACAGACGTTGCAAGCATTACTGGCTACTGTGCAACATGCGGATAATATCTCTGTCGGGCTTAACTGTTCTTTCGGAGCCCGTCAATTGAAACCCTTTCTTGAACAGTTGGCTGCTCGTGCTCCTTATTATATCAGTGCCTATCCCAATGCGGGATTGCCTAACAGTCTGGGTACATACGACCAGACTCCGGCTGAAATGGCAGATGAGATCAGGGAGTACATTCATGAAGGGCTGGTAAATATAATAGGCGGTTGTTGTGGCACTACCGATGAATATATTGCTGCATATTCGTCTTTGATAGTAGGAGCTGTGTCACGTATACCGGCTTCTCTGCCCGATAATCTTTGGCTCTCCGGTTTGGAACTGTTGGAGGTAAAGCCTGAAAACAACTTTATCAATGTGGGCGAACGTTGCAACGTTGCCGGTTCACGTAAGTTTCTGCGTTTAATCAATGAGAAAAAATATGATGAAGCGCTAAGTATCGCCCGGCAGCAAGTAGAAGACGGAGCGCAGATTATCGACATAAATATGGACGACGGTTTGCTGGATGCGGAAAAGGAAATGACCACTTTTCTCAATCTGATAGCATCCGAGCCGGAGATAGCCCGTGTTCCTGTAATGATAGATTCTTCTAAATGGGATGTGATAGTTGCAGGGTTAAAATGTATGCAAGGAAAGTCCATTGTCAACTCCATATCTTTGAAAGAGGGCGAAGAAAAGTTTCTTGAACATGCCCGTACTATAAAGCGATACGGTGCTGCCGCAGTCGTAATGGCTTTTGATGAACAGGGACAGGCGGATACGTACGAACGCAGAATTGAGGTGTGCGAACGCGCTTATCGTCTGTTGGTAGACAGGGTCGGTTTCAATCCGCAAGATATAATTTTTGACCCGAATGTACTTGCAGTGGCTACGGGTATGGACGAGCATAATAACTATGCAGTCGATTTTATCCGTGCTACCGGTTGGATACGGAAGAACCTGCCCGGCGCTCATGTCAGCGGTGGAGTCAGTAATCTTTCATTTTCCTTTCGGGGTAATAATTATATTCGTGAAGCAATGCATGCGGTCTTTCTTTATCATGCCATTCGCGAGGGGATGGATATGGGTATCGTAAACCCTGCCACTTCCGTACTTTACACCGATATACCCGCCGATATTCTGGAACGTATCGAAGATGTTGTTCTCAATCGTCGTTCGGATGCTGCCGAGCGGTTGATTGAGACTGCCGAACGGTTGAAAGCCGAGGCGGAAGCGGCCAAGAATTCTCTCTCTAACGGTAACTCCCAGCTTTCAAGCCTCAGTTCTCAGCTTGCCTGGCGTGAAGATACCGTAGAGGAACGTTTGAAGTATGCTTTGACAAAAGGCATCGGAGATTATCTGGAAGAAGACCTCGCTGAAGCTTTGAAAGTTTATCCTAAAGCTGTGGATATCATTGAAGGTCCGCTGATGGCCGGAATGAACCATGTTGGCGATTTGTTCGGTGCGGGTAAGATGTTCCTTCCGCAAGTGGTGAAAACGGCACGTACTATGAAGAAAGCGGTGGCTGTTCTTCAGCCTGTCATTGAATCGGAAAAGCAGGAAGGGGCTGCCTCTGCCGGCAAGGTGTTGCTTGCTACAGTGAAAGGTGATGTGCACGACATTGGGAAAAATATTGTTTCCGTAGTAATGGCTTGCAACGGATATGAGATAATCGACTTGGGAGTAATGGTTCCCGCTGAAACGATTGTGCAGCGGGCCATAGAGGAAAAGGTAAACATGATTGGGCTGAGTGGCCTTATCACTCCTTCGCTGGATGAAATGGTACATGTTGCCATTGAATTGGAAAAGGCGGGACTCGATGTACCATTGTTGATAGGTGGCGCTACTACTTCTCCTTTGCACACGGCATTAAAGATTGCTCCGGTTTATCATGCTCCGGTTATTCACCTGAAAGACGCCTCGCAGAATGCAACGGTGGCAGCCCGTTTGATGAATCCTAACCAAAAGGAAGAGTTCGTGAAGAAGCTTTCTAACAAGTATCAGCAGTTGCGCGAGAAAAATCAGGAGAAACAAGTTGAAACGGTATCTCTTGAAGAGGCAAAGGCTAATCGGCTGAATTTGTTTTGAGGTTTTCACTGTCGTATTGCAGATATAAGAACAAGAGAACAGAAAAATATGCAGCAAAAAGTTATACATTGCAACCTACTCTATTCTCTTGTCCTTATGTCTGAAAACGCTGTAATTTTTATGTCCTATCCCGTGAATCAGCTTTTTATCTTTTTCTTATACTGTTCAAACCTTGCCGTTATATCCCTCACGAAGTTATAAGTTTCTATCCCACGGAAATACCCGTTCTTGCAAACCGGATCGGTAAAGTACTCTTCATTGCTCTTCAAGAGGATGAAGTTTTCCACGTTATCCCGCCACACATATTTGTTTTTGCCGTATTTTTCAGCCAATGCCATAGCATCGAATACATGTCCTATACCGGAGTTATATGATGCCAGAATAAAATTAATCCGTTCTTCTTGGGGAATTTTCGAGAAGCTTTTGGCTGTGGCGGCAATATATTTCGTGGCAGCTTTAATGCTTTCTTCGGGGTTTTGTTCTTTTCCCGGAGGAACTCCCATGGCACGAGCTGTGGCAGGCATCAGTTGCATCAGTCCTTTTGCACCTGCCCATGAAACGGCGGTAGTATCAAAGTTGGATTCAGTATAAGCTAAAGATGCCAATAAACGCCAGTCCCAATTAATGTCTGGTGCATATTTCTTGAATAGATGGTCGAAGTGTGATATTTTCCCTTCTCGCAGAGATAGAATAGGAGAGTGTGGGATAGCTTTGCCAATTTCAAAATACCGTTTCATACTCGCGGTATAAGCCGGAGAAGTCATGTTTTTCTCATGCCATTTATTGGCAGCTTCTGCAAGCTGCGGACAATCTTTACGTACAGCCCACGAAGCCCGTTGGTCGAAACTGATAGAAAGCCCGATGTTGAGGTTCGGGTAGTAGGTGGTATTGAGACGGGCTACATCATTGTCCGCTACGGTATACGGTATTTTGCCTTGTGAAACTTGCATAATAAGGTCTTCAATCGTGATGCTGTCATTGCTGACCTTATGGATATGGATGCCGCCACCCAGCTCCTTGTCCAGGTTGACAAGCCGTTCATAATACTTTCCGGGTTTTACGTACACATCCTTTCCGATAAGTTCCGTTACATCTTTCAACGGTTTGACGCGGCCGCCTGTACGTTGTACGATGACCTGATGGGTAATCACCTCCTCACCGCAGTATGTCAGACTGTCTTTCCATTCTTTGGTGATGGGCAGGTTGTAGGCAATGAGATCGCCTTCGCCTGCAAGAAGTCTTTCAATCAGGTCGTGTATGTTTTTGGCAACTTTTATTTTTAACTTGACGCCGAGGCTTTTGGCAAACTGTTCACCCAATTCATATTGAAATCCCATGTCCTGGCCGCGGTAAATAAAATAGGATGTAGAACTGTATAAAGTCAGCACTACCAGTTCTCCGTTATCTTTTATCAGTTGTAAATCAACAGCTTCTTCTTGTTCGGCTGCTGCATTATGATTGCCGCGACACCCCATAACACTGCAAAGCAAGACTAATGCAATCAGTAATTGACAGTGGAAAGCTGGCAAATTGCGCCCGGTTGGGGAAGTACGCTCGGCCATATGTACTGTTCGAATTATTTATAAATGTTTTTTGATATACATTGTGAGAATATCGATTGCTACCTGATTGTTTCCGCCTTCCGGTACGATAAGATCGGCATATCGCTTGCAAGGCTCTATAAATTGCAGATGCATAGGCTTCAGAATACGCGTGTAGCGTTCCATTACAGCTTCGGCCGTGCGGCCACGCTCTACGACATCGCGCTGGATGACGCGGATAAGGCGTTCGTCCGGGTCTGCGTCAACAAAGATTCTGAGGTCCATCATGTTGCGCAGCTTCTTGTCACATAGGGCAAGGATGCCTTCAATGATAATGACTTCCCGAGGCTCGATGTGGATTGTTTCGGGCTGTCGCGTGCAGGTCAGGTAGGAATAGGTAGGTTGTTCGATGCTTTTGCCTTCGCGAAGCATGGATACGTGTTTGGACAAAAGTCCCCAGTCGAAAGCATCCGGGTGGTCGAAATTAATATTCTGCCGTTCTTCTACTGGCACATGGCTACTGTCTTTGTAATAAGAGTCCTGAGGTAATAAAACTACTTCACCAGCCGGCAGGCTTTCAACAATTTTACGTACGACGGTGGTCTTTCCCGACCCGGTTCCGCCTGCAATTCCTATTATTAACATCCGTTTAAGTATATATTTGAAAAAAACGAGTATTTTTGTGTCTTAAAAATGTTATTGTTTCGATTGACAAATATAGATTAAATCATTTAAATAACAAAGTTATGGTAAAGCATATTGTATTATTTAAGCTGAAAGACGAAGCTTCTGCTGACGAAAAGTTAGCGGCGATGAATGATTTTAAGAAAGCTATTGAAGCGCTGCCTGCTAAAATACCAGTTATACGTAAGATTGAAGTGGGATTGAACATTAATCCGGCTGAGACTTGGAGTATAGCTCTTTACAGTGAGTTCGATACTTTGGACGATGTGAAATTCTATGCTGCACATCCCGATCATGTAGCTGCCGGTAAGCTTATAGCCGAGGTTAAGGAAAGCCGTGCTTGTGTAGACTATGAAGTATAAATAAAATATGGGATAATAACATGAAGAAAAGTATATTCTCCATACTTCTGTTGCTGTTTGCCGTAGTGGTACAAGCACAGATACAAGAGCCGGTTAAGTTTAAGTCGGAATTAAAGACTTCGCAGGCTGGTGAAGCGGAAGTTGTCTTTACGTGAACTATTGATAAGGGCTGGCATGTGTACTCGACCGATTTGGGTGATGGCGGACCTATATCGGCCACATTCAATGTCGAGTCCATTTCAGGTGCGGAACTTGTCGGAAAATTAAAACCGGTAGGGAAAGAGGTGGCCGCATTCGATAAGTTGTTTGAAATGAAAGTGCGCTATTTTGAAAATACCGCTCAGTTCGTACAGAAGTTGAAACTGACCGGTGGCGAATATAAGGTAGAAGGTTTTTTGGAATATGGCGCATGTAATGATGAGAATTGTTTACCGCCTACACAAGTGCCGTTTAAGTTTTCGGGCAAGGCGGAAGGTACAGCCGTTAATGGACCGGCAGCCGATAAGGCTGCGGATGCCGGAAATGTAGAATTGGAAAAATCTTCTGATACCGCTCAAACCGCAGCTATGGCCGTTATTGGCGGTGCGGAAAGCGATACCGGAAATGTTGCCGGTGATGGAACCACCGATCTTTGGAAGCCGGTTATCGATGAACTGCAAGCATTAGGCGAAACCGTTTCGCAGGAAGATATGTCTTGGATTTATATTTTTATCACAGGATTTGTAGGTGGACTGCTGGCTTTGTTTACGCCTTGCGTATGGCCAATTATCCCTATGACTGTCAGCTTCTTCCTGAAACGCAGTAAAGATAAGAAGAAAGGTATCCGCGATGCCTGGACATACGGTGCGGCTATTGTAGTGATATATGTTGGTTTAGGGCTGTTGGTTACCGGGATATTTGGCGCCAATGCTTTGAACTCATTGTCGACGAATGCTGTTTTTAACATCTTCTTCTTTTTGATGCTGGTCGTTTTCGCAGCTTCTTTCTTTGGGGCTTTTGAAATTACGCTTCCTTCCAAATGGAGTAATGCCGTGGATTCAAAAGCAGAAAAAACAGGCGGTTTGCTGAGCATATTCTTAATGGCATTTACATTGTCATTGGTGTCATTCTCATGTACAGGTCCTATTATCGGTTTCTTGTTGGTACAAGTGTCCACTACCGGTAACATGATAGCTCCGGCTATTGGCATGTTGGGCTTTGCCATTGCCTTGGCACTGCCGTTCACTTTGTTTGCACTGTTCCCGTCCTGGCTGAAGTCAATGCCCAAATCAGGCGGTTGGATGAATGTAATCAAGGTAACGCTTGGATTCCTGGAATTGGCGTTTGCGTTGAAATTCCTTTCCGTTGCTGACTTGGCTTACGGTTGGCGCATACTCGACCGTGAGACATTCCTAGCTTTATGGATTGTGCTGTTTGCCCTGCTTGGGTTTTATCTGTTGGGCAAAGTCAAGTTCCCGCACGATGATGATGACACAAAAGTCAGTGTACCCCGTTTCTTCATGGCATTGGCTTCATTGGCGTTTGCCGTATATATGCTTCCCGGTTTGTGGGGAGCGCCGTTGAAAGCTGTCAGCGCTTTTGCGCCGCCCATGCAGACTCAGGATTTCAATCTTTACAATAATGAGGTGCATGCCAAGTTCGATGATTACGACCTCGGTATGGAGTATGCCCGCCAGCATGGCAAGCCGGTGATGCTTGACTTTACCGGTTACGGTTGTGTGAACTGCCGTAAGATGGAACTTGCCGTATGGACCGACCCTAAAGTTAGCGATATTATTAATAATGACTATGTACTCATTACACTTTATGTAGATAACAAAACTCCGCTTTCTTCACCGGTGAAGATTATGGAGAATGGTACGGAACGTACTTTGCGTACGGTGGGCGATAAGTGGAGTTATTTGCAGCGCGTAAAGTTCGGTGCAAATGCGCAGCCTTTCTATGTGTTGATTGACAATGAAGGCAAACCGCTCAATAAGTCATATTCGTATGATGAGAGTATTCCGAAGTACATTGAGTTCTTGCAGACCGGATTGGAGAACTACAAAAAAGAGAAATGATAAATTAAATTGGAAAAAGGATGCTGTATAAGCGTCCTTTTTTCATAATCCGTTTTTTATTTATGAAACACATTATCGACATTGACACTTGGGAACGTCGTGACAATTACGGCTTTTTCCGAACGTTTTTAAATTCATGGTATTCGGTGACTACCGAGATAGACTGTACGGAGGCCAGTGCTGCTGCAAAACAGTCCGGACACTCTTTTTTTCTTTATTACCTGTATGCGGTTCTCCGTTCAGCCAACGAGGTGGACGAACTCCGTTACCGTACAGACAAGAACGGACAGGTCATTTTTCATGATCGGGTGGACATTATTTCTCCGATAGCTGTTCCGGGAAAGACTTTTTATACGGTTCGTATTCCTTATCATGAAGACTTCAAACATTTTTATGCCGAGGCCCATGCACTGATTACAAACATCCCTGAGGACGGAGACCCTTATAACGCTGAAAGAGTATTGATGCAACAAGGTGATTACGATGTGGTGCATTTGAGTGCAGTGCCCAAGATGTATTTCACTTCAACTACTTATACCGTTGCCGAAGCCGGTAACGGCTGCAGCCATCCGTTGATGACTGCCGGTAAAGTAGTGTCCCGCGGAGAGCGTCTGGTCTTTCCGCTTTCCATATATGTGAACCATGCTTTTGTAGACGGGTCGCATCTGGCTTCTTTCTTTGAAAAGATAGAGAAGCATTTGAAAGAAATTTCGCACGGACAAGTCGTTTTTTAGCCATAATTCCGCTATCCTGAAAAAACAACTTGGATTTTTTGCCGTAACAATCGGTTTTGTGTAAAGAAATCTGATATTACAGTTTTGTTACAGAATTAATCTTTAGCTTTGCACACGTGAAATCAATGTTAAATGATATATTCAGGAACAGTTATGATAAAAAAGGATTCTTATACGTGGAAAATCTATGGTTGGGTAGTAGCAGTATTATGTATTGTACCTGCTTTTCTGCATGCACAGGAGAAAGAGTTTACTACATGGGCAAGTGCCGGTTTTAAATATAAAGTAAAGCCGGCATTTACCTTGTCCGGAAAATTGGAATGGCGTACAAAGGATGATTTGGGTAAGACAGACCGCTGGGGATTGGATGTGGGTGGAGCCTATTCTGTGCTTCCTTTTCTGAAAGTAGCGGCCGGTTACGAAATCCATTACCGCAATCGTGGAGAAGCCGGTAGGAAATTCCGTCTCCGCTATCATTTTGACGGAACGCTTTCCACGCGTGTACAAAGACTGAAGGTTTCACTTCGTGAGCGTTTTCAACATACTTTCGACAGCAGTGGCGATGAGTTTCGTTGGCGTTCGCGTGTTAAATTGGCGTATGATATTCCGAAATGCAAGATAGAGCCTTATGCTTCTGTTGAAATGTATAACGGATTGAACCGTGGAGAACGGTTTGATGTACAGCGTATGCGTTATCGTGGCGGAGTGGTGCTTCCGTTGTTTTCTGATTGTTGGGAAGCAGACGTCTTTTATTGCCGTCAGTGGGAGAGTAAGGCGCGAAAAAATATAGTAGGAGTGGCTTGTACTTATTCTTTCTGATAAGAACGGGCTGTCATTGTTTTTTCTTGCGGTGTTCCTTTTTCAAGCAGAAGTTAAAGCCTGCATACACTTGCAGTGTCCCGAAGCCGTTGTTCAATGAGAAATTGTTCCGGTAATAATCGTATGTTCTGCCTACGAATGAAGTACCTGCAAAATATTTGCTATTGTTGTACACGATACCTACACGCAGGATGAAGTCGATATTGAAGTTTTTGTACCATTCGTCTGTTTCTTCTTCCGCTTTTCTGATGCGTGAGGTTTTGTAGGCTACTGCCGGATTAAGTGACAAGCAGGCAAGGCAGTTGCGTGCAAATACCCAGTTATAGGCATAGCCGAAGTTAAGGCTGATATTGGTGTATTTTATATGATTTACTTTCATGCCCGGATTCATCGTTTCCTGAATGATAGGGGGCAATTGGGTGTAATCAAAATCCAGATTATGCGCAGATACGGAAAATCCGGTAATAAAAGAGCCGGCACTGCGCCGCTGGTTGGTGGACTGGCTGAAAGCGGCAGGATAAGAAAAGCGTCTGTTATTGAATATATAATATAGATTCAACCCTTTCATCTTTACTTTCAGCCCGTTGAAATCTTCAGAATAATCGGTTGGAATACGGTCAGAGAACCCTGTTATTTTGTGTATTTTGTAAGAGTTTCCGGTACGTTTATAAAAAATATCCACACCTAGTTTAGAACTGTAAAGACTGAGGTCGAACTCTCTGCCTCTTTTTTTTCCGTTTTTCTTTCCGTAAAGTCCGTCTGCATCGACAGCCCATCCTAGAAAAAGCCAGCGCCAGCCAAAGTAAACGCCTATTTTATTATGTGGTTTTGGTGAGAAACGCAAACGTTGCGGTTCGGGGATACCGCTTCCTACGGAATAGTATTCGTAATTAGTGAAATGATCGAGCATTAAGGCGTAGTTATATCGATTGGGGCTGATATATGCTGTGTCGAAATCGCTGAAATTGAGGAATTTTTTTATTGCTCTTTTGATAATTTCCGAACGTTTATGGACAGTACGGTCAGGTGCAATAAAATTGCTTTCTTCATTTTGGGCAAACAAAGAAAGCATCACCGACATACATATGCAAAAGCAGATTCCTCTTAGCATTCTATTATTGCTTTATTGATACGAAGATAGTGAATTTCCGTTTAATAAAGAGTAGAATACGTCCTTTTCCTTTTTTATTTCCTGAATTTTACATAGGTTTGTAACATCATAACGATACCTTTGTCGCAAAATCTAAAAATACAGTATGTACGCAACCAAAATTCCTAGTGATGAACGTTCTTTGGTACTTCGTTTGATTGAAGGAGAAGAAGATGCTTTTTGTGAGCTTTATGCTGCCTATAAGAATCGTTTGATATACTTTGCTATGCGCTTTTTGAAATCGCGTGAATATGCGGAAGATATTTTTCAGGATGCTTTTACAATAGTGTGGCAGGGACGCCGTTTCATCAATCCGGATGCTTTATTTTCCGCTTATCTGTATACAATCGTGCGAAACCGTATACTGAATCAGCTACGCGATTTGTCTTATCAGGATAAATTAAGGGAACAGATACTTTCACAAGCTGTGAATTATACCAACGAAACAAGAGATGAAATTATAGCAAACGACTTGCGGCAATTTATTTCCTGTGCATTGCAACAGTTGACCCCTCGCCAACGTGAAATATTCGAGATGAGTCGGGAGCAACAAATGTCTCATCGTGAAATAGCTGAAGTATTAGGTATTTCTGTTAATACGGTACAAGAATCCATTTCCATATCATTGAAAACACTGCGTGCTTATTTGGAAAAGAATTCGATAGTAGGTTCTGATTTGATTTTGATTCTTATTTGTTTGAATTTATAAAATGATAAATTCAGGTATTTATTCGACAAAAAATATTGATTTGAACTTGCTTATTTATGTAGAATCACTGACTTTATTTTGTGCTTTTCTGTGTTTTCAGTTATTGATAATCATGATTTTATTATTAATAAAGGCTTTTGGTTAACAGTGTATATTAAAAAATATTAATCACACCCCAGTCATTCTTTTCTTATGTGTATATCTTAATGTCAAAGGGTTATTTTTAATAATCTTGCTTCATTTAGAATTATATTTTATGAAAAATAGTGAAAATAATAAATCACTGCTGCGTCGTTATTTGGACGATCTGTATACAATGGATGATGCCCGTAAGTTGTTGGATGAGTTACAGACTTCGGAGTATGATACAGATATGCTTCAGGATCTGGCTGCTGAAGTATGGGAAGAAACTTCCCTGCAATCACCGCAGACAGACCTTGAACGCGAACAATATAAAAAAGAGGCGCGACTGTTATTAAAGCGTATAGAGCATAAGAAACGTATGTGGATTCGTCGGGCTGCATTGGCTGTGTCAAGTGTGGCTGCGATGGTTTGTCTTGTATTTGGCAGTATTAGTTACATTCGTTATATAGATAGAACACAGGTATCTTATTTAGAGGCTTCTACTTCTTTTGGCGAACGCAAGGAAGTACAGCTTCCCGATGGTACGACATTGATATTAAACTCTTGTTCGCGTGTTCACTATCCAGATCGTTTTACCGGTAAGGAACGTAGAATAGAACTGGAAGGTGAAGGGTATTTTCGCGTATATCATAATGAGAAGCAGCCTTTCGTAGTGGATACCCGCCACTTCGATGTGCGTGTCTTGGGTACTTGTTTTAATATCAAATCTTATTCTTCGGACGAGGTAGTATCAGTAGATGTGGAAAGTGGTAAAGTCCAGGTTGATTTGCCGGAAGCGATGATACGTCTACGTGCTAAAGAGCAGGTGCTTATCAATACTGTTTCAGGAGAATATAATAAGAGGCGCGAAGAACGCACTATGGCGGTTTGGCGAAAAGGTAATTTACGTTTCAATAGTACTCCGATACATGATGTGGCTAAAGAATTGGAGCGTATGTATAATTGTCGCATTACTTTTGCTGAGGGACAGAATTTTGACAATCTCATTTCTGGTGAACATGATAATAAGAGTTTGGACGCTGTATTACAGGCTGTGGAGTATACAAGCGGTATTCATTACAAGAGAATGGGGAATATGATTCAGCTCTATAAATAGTGAAAAAATATAAAATACACCCCTGTCTTTGAGAACTACAGTGTATTATATTTGTATTGTTAAACATTAGTCTATATCGGATATGAAACCACCATCTTAATCTGCCAAAAAATAGGAGCTATCTCTCAGAGCAGCCCCTATACTAGTAATCCGGACAGATATTCATTCGTTTCGACCCGTGTGAATAGCGTCTCGTGTATTACAAACCTTTGTTTTAAATAATTTATTACAATTACTAAAACGCACAAATTTATGAATAATCTTCCTAATACAAAAAGGAAATCTGAAAATGTACATTCATTTTTAGCTTTTTTACTTTTCATATGCTTTTCATTTACAAGTTATTATATACAGGCGCAAGAAGTGAAGGGCATAACATTAAATGTTCAGAACGAAACGGCAGAAAATGTCTTTAATCAATTGAGTATACAAACAGGACTGAAGTTTTTCTATGATCAAGAAATTGTTAATTCAGCTCCCCGCATTACCCTCAAAGTATCAAATGCCTCTCTACAGGATGTTTTGGAGCGTATTACTTTACAGACAAAATTGTATTTCAATAGGGATAATCATACAATATCTGTTGGTAAACAGAAAACCGGACAAGGCACTTCGAAAGGTATAAAACTGAGAAATATCAAGGGAAGAGTTGTCGATCAAGATGGTGAACCTATCATTGGTGCCAGTGTATTGGTAAAAGGCACTACTAATGGTGTAATTACTGATATGGATGGAAATTATAATTTGATAGATGTGCCGGAAAATGCATTACTTGCCTTTTCATATATCGGTTATCAGACAGTAGAGTTGAAAGCCAATGGCAAAGGACTTGATAAAATAATGATGAAAGAGGATAATGAATTGCTGGATGAAGTTGTAGTAGTAGGATATGGTGTACAGAAGAAGCGCGATGTGACAACTGCTATTGCCAGTATACGTGCCAGTGATTTGAAAGGACAGCCTGTAACTTCTATGGCTGAAGCAATGGTTGGCAAAATGCCGGGTGTACAAGTTTCACAATCTACAGGTGCACCGGGTTCTTCTTTACAAATTAAGGTGCGCGGTACAGGTACTATTACTGCTGGAACATCACCGTTGTATGTAGTAGATGGAGTACCTCTTGCCAAAGAGCAACTGAATACTTTCAACATGAATGATGTGGAGTCTATTGAGGTTCTGAAAGATGCTTCCTCTTCTGCTATTTATGGGTCGCGAGGCTCTAATGGCGTAGTGCTGATTACTACCAAGAAAGGACAGGAAGGACGAGCTACGGTTTCTTATAATGGATATTATGGTTGGCAGACTGTATCTAAAAAAATAGATATGCTGAACGCTTACGAATATGCCGATTTGGTAAACGATGCTCGAAATAATACCTATGTAGATAAAATGGAAGCGGTAAACCGTAAACGTATCGCTCAAAATAAACAGCCTTTGGCCTTTAGTATTACTGATAGTAATGCCATACGTTTACAAAATACCGGTAATGATTATAATACGATTGTTCCGGTTGAAATCTTACCTTATCTAAGGGGTGAAAAGGGATTGGTTGATACAGATTGGCAAGACGAGATTTTTCGTACGGCAGGTATGCAGAATCATTCTGTTTCGGTATCTGGTGGAAGTCAGAAGATAAAATATTATGCTTCTGTAGATTACTTGTCACAAGACGGTGTAATTATTAACAGTGATTTTACGAGATATAGTTCTCGTTTTAATCTGGATGTTACTGAAGGTATTTTTAAGTTTGGGCTCTCTTTAAATCCGTCTGTAACGATAGAGAATGCAGTGAACTCTGATGGTGCTTATAATAAGGATGGTGGTGGCATTATTGCTTCAGCTTTGCATAGTGCTCCTATATTTCCTGTTTACAATGCTGATGGTTCTTTTTGTTTTGCACAGAATGCTTGGAGTCCGAATACCCAGACGACACTAGAGGATGGTTCTGTTAAAAAAGGAAATAGCCAAACTCAAGTGTGGAATCCGGTAGCATTGGCTTTGTTGCAAAAGGATGAAACAAAAGCTTCCCGTATATTTGGTAATGTTTATGGAGAAGTAGCTTTTATGCCCGAATTAAAATATCGTGCAAATTTTGGTATAGATATTTACAACAGCTCACAAGATACATTTCGTCCATCTACTATTCCTGTTGCCAATACGGAAGGTAATCCGGAATCTGAGCCTGAAGCAACAGCCAAAACGGCTAAGATGTATAATTGGTTGTTTGAGCAAACTGTAACCTATAATAAGGATATTAAAGGGCATTCTATTTCTGCGTTGGCAGGGTGGACTATGCAATATCAGCGCGATGAGAGTACATACGCTTTTGCTAATGGATTTATAACAAATAATGTGCCTACTCTGAATGCCGGTACTGTAACGCGCGGAGACTCTCATGCTTCTGAGTGGGCTTTGCTTTCAGGACTTGCTAGAGTCCAATATAATTATAAGGGTAAATATATGGTTACTGGAGCACTTCGTGCAGATGGTGCCTCTCGTTTTGGTAAGGATAATCGTTG
>ENA-ORID01000118-ORID01000118.1-human-gut-metagenome-genome-assembly--contig:-NODE-118-length-17641-cov-5.60872_pt1 | contig 17641 bp, 14 predicted proteins | sample MGYA00243028_ERZ508742 | MGnify/ENA primary metagenome ERZ508742 (study PRJEB26277, sample SAMN04329837) | human gut metagenome | biome: human-associated habitat | host: Homo sapiens | place: USA... | reverse complement strand
GCGGTCGTGTTTATGGACTTCTCCACGCAGACCCTGCTGCGCGACGAGATAGAGCGGGCGGTGGTGATGTTCGAGCCGCGTGTGGACCTGAACCGTTTGGACTTCGAGGTGGACGAGGCGGCAGCACGTTCTTCAGTGAAGATACTTTCAGCTAAGCTGGGCATTAGTCGCCCATTCGGGCGGCTGCTCTCCAAAGAGTTTTAATTGAGTAATAATCTTAAAAATTTGATGGATATGTACGAGGCAAGACAGAATAAGGAGAAGGTTAGTAGGAGGATAGACTCTTTAAAAAAAACAGATAGTAATGCGTGTTTTTTGCCTAAAAAAACTTTGCAATTAGCAACGGCTCATGCAAAAGTGGATGTATCTTACATATATAGAGATACGCAAAAAACAGTTACAGAAGAAGCTGATGGACAAAGTGGAAAGGAACAGCGAAGTAATCCTTTTGCCAATTATTTTGTAAATGAAATACCTGCCATGACTCTTGAAGATATAGCATACGAAGATAGATGGTCTAAAGAACTAAAAGAAAGAAAAAATCTGACTATAATTCGGAACGCTATACATTGCGCAGAACCTGATGCAACATTAACAGCCTTGTTAAATATAAAAAACAGTTTAAACAAACAATATGATATAGGAAATGTTGAAATATCTGGTATAAACGTAAAGATAAATAATATAAAAGAAGGTGCACGATCTATGGCACCGTGTGCGGTCTGTAAACAGTGGCTAAAAAAATATAGTGATACAGAGTATATAAATAGATACGACTTAGATTGGCTAAAAAATCCACTATGCGGTTTTACTCTACGCAAACCTGTCCGTATGAAGTGGGTTTATGATGAAAAAACAAATAAATATTTCAGAAAACGATATTAAATTACATAGTAGTTCCCGCTTCAGTGAATATGTTATTCGCTGGTAAATATAAGGAACCGAAGGTCAGCGAAGCTAATTGTAATCCGCAAAACAGCGTTCTTTGACATACTGGAAAAAGGAATCTTTACGATAAGCGAGCGCAGAGGGTGCTTGCACATTCTGCCGAGCGAAGTAAAGATGCACAAAAGTGAATAATGGGAAGAATATCCGTAAAACATTGGCAATGCGAAATAGAAGTATTACTTTTGTAGCTTAACAGACAAAAGATTAAAGCAACAAAAGAATGGCAAAAATAAATGTCCAGCAAACAGCTATCACCCTATTGAAGGTGAACGAGCAAGACTATATATCACTGACTGATATAGCCCGCCACAAAAGCGATGACCCAACAGCCGTGATAGGCAACTGGATGCGCAACCGCAACACAATCGAATATTTGGGCGTTTGGGAAACTTTGTACAATCCCGGTTTTAAACCCCTCGAATTCGATGGGTTTAGAAAAGAAGCCGGACTGAACGCTTTCACCCTCTCGCCACAAAAATGGATAAACACTACCGGTGCCATTGGTATTGTGTCCCGTTCAGGACGTTATGGCGGTACTTTTGCCCACAGGGATATAGCATTCAAATTTGCCAGTTGGATTTCCGTAGAATTTGAGTTGTATCTGGTCAAGGAGTTCCAACGGCTGAAGGAGCAGGAACAGGCACAGATAGGCTGGAACGCGAAGCGGGAACTGTCGAAAATCAACTATCACATCCACACCGATGCCATCAAGCAGAACCTCATTCCGCAGGAGATAACCCCGGCACAAGCCTCGCACATCTATGCCAACGAAGCCGATGTGCTTAACATGGCACTCTTCGGAATGACCGCCTTGGAATGGCGCGACAAGCATCCCGACCTGAAAGGCAACATCCGCGACTATGCGTCCATCAACGAATTGATATGCCTGTCGAACATGGAGAGCCTGAATGCGGTGTTCATACAAGATGGCATCCCCCAGCGAGAACGACTCATCCGCCTGAACCGCATTGCCATACAGCAGATGCAAGTGCTGGAAGACCTGACAGGAGGGCGCAAGCTCTTGAAATGATTGTTGGCTTTTATATTGCATTCTGACGAAATCCCCATTATTCCGCCTGCCCTTAGCGAACAACCGCAAGAAACAGGCGGTTTCCTTTTTCCGGTCTGTCAAACAAGATTTGAGAATAAATGAAAGTAGTAACAGTATATAGAACGAAATATGAACGAAGACAGGACATTCCTCGGCAATGGCTGGAACTTCCCTCCGGCATTGGATAAGGACGGCACACCCACGCGGATGTCCGCCTATGAGGAGAACATACGCCAGAGTCTGTGGACGCTACTGAGCACCTCGCCCGGTGAGCGCGTCCACCGCTACGACTACGGCTGCCCCGTACGGCGGTATGTGTTCGAGATTATGGACATCTCCACACAGACCCTGCTGCGTGACGAGATAGAGCGGGCGGTGGTGATGTTCGAGCCGCGAGTGGACCTGAATCGTGTGGATTTCGAGGTGGACGAGGCGGCAGGCATCCTGCGCATTACCCTCGACTACACCATCCGCCGGACGAACCGCCGCACCAACATGGTCTATCCCTTCTACCTCCACGAAGGCACTGACCTCGTCGGGCTGTGGTAAAGGCGAAGTGAACGGACGAAAAATGAAAGATTATAGAACCATATAAGTAATGACACTATGAGCGAGAAGCCGACATACGAGTTGAAAGGTACGCTGCGGGAGGACTGCATGAGGGACACCGCGACGCTGGAGGATTTCCGCGCCCTGGAGAGCGACTGGCAGGAACTTTTCCGGTGGCTAATGTCCGTGAGCGAAGACCTGCCCTTCCGGGATGCCGACGGCAACGGGAACGAACATCTCTCTTGCCTGTGGAAGGACCATGTGCTGGTGGTACTGGTGGAAATCCTGCGCAAGGATCTTGACGGCTATGTCACCTCGTTCGTGGACGGCCAGGGCACTCTGGCCCAGAAACGCTACACCGAGAAGTTGACGGACCGCTATACGGACTGGACTTCGCGACTGGACCGCTTCATACGGATGTCACACGGTTACAACCCCGACAGCCCCGCCATGCAGGTGGCCGAGGAAATCAGGGGGCGGCTCATGTCCGCTCTCCCCTCCGACGGGGACGGTGCTGCGCGGTGGCGTCCTTTCTTCATGGACAACCGCAACCAGCCCTACTACCGGATGCTCGGTGCACTGGACGATATACAGGAAAAGGCGGAAGAGTACATCGCCCGCATCGAGTCCGGCGGGGATATGGACGCTTCGCTCGCCTTGTTGCTGACCATGACCCGGCATTACTGCGGCATCGTATCGACATTCAATGCCCGCTTCTCCGGCTGGGCGGAGTTCTACCGGAAAGAAATCCTGAACGACGGGCTGAGGGAAGCCGTGCAGGACAGCACCTATATCACCGTCGAACCGGACAAGGACAAGGCCGGAAGTACATTTTCCTTTCCGAAAGGGACGGAGTTCCTGGCAGGCAAGGTTGCCGATGGGGGTGACCTGCTGTATTCCCTTGACGAAAAGGCAGACAGCGGGTCTGCCGTACTCTCCATGGTGCAGACCGTGTTCAGGCACGACGACAGGCTGTATGCAGCCTCCCTGCTGTCGGAGGAAAACCGTTCCGCCCGCCTTTTCACGGAAAGCGGCGTGACCTCCACGGAACTGGAATACGGCTGGCTGCTGGAATACTATCCCTTCAACGGCGTGCCGATGTTCGGCGACAAGCGGCATTTCCGCCTGCATCTGAACCGCAGCCTGCTTTCGTTCATACACAAGCGCACCTATTCTGCCTACATATCGAAGGCCGGACTGACCGTGCAGTTCCTGCAGGAGGTCTTCGGCACGGACTATTGCCTGACGGTACTCGACATCATCTACCGCCGTCAGCGGCTCAACCCAGACGGCTCGCCCGAAAGCGGGGACAGTTATGTGAGGGAACTCTATTACATGCTCCTGCGGCTGTCACTGTTAGAACCGGCACAGCAAGGGACGGAACAGCATAAGGCGGTGGACGACGGGGCTGTTTCCGGTGTCTCCGCCGAACCGCTTGCGGCCCTCACGGGTCGGACAGTCCCGTTCAGTACATGGCTGGAAGATGCGGACATTCCCCATTCTGCGAAAAGGGACCTTCTGGAACGGCTGGCCAGGGAAAATCCGGAATCCCTGCTGCACTGGATAAAAGGTCGTCCAGACAAAGGGCATCTAAAGCTGTTGGCTTCCCTGTTGGCCGGAACTCCGGCATTGACATGGCTCTCCGGCAGTGTCTCACTGCTGCTGGCGGAGACAGTATCGTCATTGATGGACAGGCTCGACAGGATTCAGACTAAGGTCTCGTGGCTCAAAGGAGCAGAACAGGACAAACTGGAGACTATTTTCACCCTTTCCATTCTGTCCGGCATCGCCGACAATACATTCTCTGCGTCAGATACCGTCAATGGACAGTTGCTGCGGATAGCGGAGAGGCTGTATAAGAAAATTACGGGGATGGAGGTGGTAATATCTGCCGACGGGAATACGGTTCCCGGACAGTTGCTTGAATTTGTCGGTGTGCTGTCCTCCGCAGGAATGGTGACGGACGACGGAACACAAACATACAACATACAGGACATTCCGGACAAGGTATCCGAAAACGGGTACGGCATATCATCCTTGCAGGAACTCCTTTCCGGGAACCATATCCCGGAGGCTGCAAAACGGAGAATCCTGCTCCAATGGTTCGACACATACCAGAGTGATGAAGCCCGTTTCCTGTCCGCATTGGATGCCGGGCACCTGATGGAAAGCGTAGTCCGTATATTGGGCGGTACAATGCTCCGGCAGACGCTCATGCGGATGGCCGCCGACCGCTTAGACTCTTACGGGACTGTAGCAGACGGCACGCTCGTCCTTCTGTTGGATTGGCTCACAGACAATATGGCGGACATCGCTGAAATATTCTCCCGGACAGAGACTGACTTATGGATTTCCCTGCTCCGGTGGATGGCTGATTCAAAGGGCATCAGGAATACCGTATCGGACAACGGAGCTATGGATGCGGCATCGCTTCTGCTACATGCGTTAGATGACGGCAGGGTAATCACGACGGATAGGCTCGACAGGCTTGCAGAACTCACCCTGCACCGTTCGCATTCCCGTACCGGTGCGGAGGTCAATGTCATACCGGCACTTTTGTCCTATATCCGGAAGCGGACACTCTCTGCCCGCTGGACGGACATGGACGATGCCCGGGCCGCATTTGAACGCAGCCTGGACGGGACGGATGACATCGGTGGATGGCTCCGGACTGCGGCATACACCTCCGCAAGGAAACGGGAGGTATTCCGGCACGCCGCTGCGGAGCAGCCGGGTGAAGTTTGCTGCCTGATAAAGGAGAATCTTGCTTCGGACAAGGGCACAATGGCGTTGTGGGGCGACATCGCTGAAGTCCCGGCATTACTTGCGCTTATCAGGCATACGGACGGTGCACTTGCCGATGCCCTAGCAAACACGGTCCGGTTGCTTGAAACTTCAGCCTATGAATCGGGGCTGTTCTCCGGCGGGAGTGCCGGGCTGGAGCATTCCCTCGCGGAAGCCCTGCTTCTCTTTATCGCCACAGAAACGGACATCGCCGGAATGGATGTACAGACGGCTGTCCGCAGGTTCATTTCATACTGGCACCGTGCCGTTACAGGGCAGGAGGATTACCCTGAAACCGATCGGGAGAGATGGGAGAAACTGGAACAGACAGCCGTGGATGCCTTGCAGGACGGCATTACGGTGATAAAAGATATTACTGGAGAAACTGAGAATTATACCGGTGAAAAGGATACGAAATCCGGTACTGCTGACTATGCAGAGGATTCCGGTTATAAATCCCAAGACACGCTCTCCGGGAATGTGGAAGAAACGGATGATGCACTGCTTGCCGAACAGCTTGCATGGCTCATGTCACCGTCTGTCAGCGACACGGCCAAGTCACAGCGGCTCAGGCATTATGCCCGTTGGCAACCGGGACTGCTCTGGCGGCTCATACGACAAGCTGCCGTGTCAGCCAGTTCGGACAGTCCGGATGCGTCCATACCATTCCGTCAGTGGGCTTCCTGGCTCGGACGGGAGGCTCTGCTCGAAACGGTATCGGAAAACTCCCTCTCATTGGCAGAGACCCTGCGGCAGACGATGGAGGCATTGGCCGTTCGGTATGGTATCGGGGAAACGGAACTGACGGAAGCATTGGCGGTATTCATGGCCGGACATTCTTCGGGCCGGACATACTATGCCGACTCCTCTGCAATTGTCCGGGAATACATAGCGGCCCTGAACCGGATCGGCGCAATGCCCGCCATGCAAATAAGCGGCGAAGCATCGGCAACGGATTCCTCCGGTCAGGAGTCCGCCCAGGCTCAGACAACAGAAGCAGACAAAAGTCTTTCAGCGACGACTGACAACCGTACATCGTAGGGACAAGTTTTAGTGGAGCAACTTGTCGAAGAAATGGAAGCGGCTCTACACTTGAAAGAAACGGAAAAGGCTTTGAAAGAAGCAGCGCAACCGGAATACATCGAAGTCCCCAATGCCGGGCTTTGCCTGTTGGCCCTGTGGCTGCCCCGCCTGTTTGACATGCTCGGCCTGCTGGAGACAGGCGCAGACGGAAAGAAAGATTTCAAGGACACCGATGCCCGTATCCGGGCGATATTTGTCCTGCAACGATTGGTGACGGACGAAAGGAGGGAATACAAGGAACAGGAACTGGCGTTTAACCGCATCCTGGCTGCCTGCCCGTTCAGTGTGCCGCTACCGAAGACATTGGAACTGACGGACACGGAGGTTCAGACTGTGGAGTCCATGATTGCCGGAGTGAAGTCGAACTGGGACAAGCTGAAAGGCACTTCGGTAAAGGGCTTCCAGAAGAGTTTCATCGAGCGTCCCGGAAAATTGGAGCAGCGTGAGGACAAATGGGTGCTGTATGTCGAGGAACGTTCATACGACATCCTGCTGGACTCCCTGCCGTGGTCGTACCGACGGATTCGGCTGCCGTGGTTGAAAAAGAAGATCAATGTCATCTGGCGTGACAAGGAAGAATTTGACTTTGAGAATTATAACAATTAAACATATACCGAATATGGAAGCAGAAAAGACATACCAGAACAAGGTGCCGCGCACCATCCAGCAGAAGCGTGGCGGTGAAGGCGCATTAGAGTTTGTGGACAACCGTCAGGGTGGAATCCTTCAGGCGGTGGCAGAGCCTGTGCAGCGTCTCGAAGACGAGGACGAAACATTGCAGGGTAAGTTTGAGCAGCCCGTGCAGCGGTTCGGTGACGAGGAGGATGAGACCCTGCAAGGAAAATTCGCACAGACGGTCCAACGAGAGGAAGACGATGATGAAGCCCTGCAGGGCAAGTTCGAACAGCCGGTGCAGAAGAAGAACGAAACAGGAATGCCCGACAACCTGAAAGCCGGGATAGAAGACCTCTCCGGCTTCTCTATGGACGATGTGCGTGTGCATTACAACTCCGACAAGCCGGCGACCGTGCAGGCTCTGGCCTACACGCAGGGTACGGACATCCATGTCGCTCCCGGACAGGAACAGCACCTGCCCCACGAGGCATGGCATGTGGCCCAGCAGATGGCAGGCCGTGTAGAGCCGACCACCGAAGTGGGCGGACTGCCCGTGAATGACAATATGGACCTCGAACACGAGGCCGATGTGATGGGTGCAAAGGCGAACAGTTATTGACCTCAGTAAACATGCAAGCCTATGCTGACAGCGCATATCGAATGGTTCAACCTAATGCTAAACACAGCCCTGCTGCTGTATTTTCAGCAGGGGTGCGAATACTCTTCCATTGAGTAAGTCACGCCCCCTGACGACGGCTGGCTGGAGGAGGTCACGGGACGGCAGGACATCACTTTCAGCGAGCGGGTGGTTGTCATGCTGGCTCTGATGCCGCATACCAGTCCGCAGTCCCTTGACATCTTCTTCGTCCAGAACAAGAACTTCGACCGCCAGTACACCGAGTTCGGCGGCTGGAAAGGATTGTCGCACGGAGGTTTCCTGCCCACCGGAGAGACTGCTTCGTTCATCCTTGCCGGTGAGGACTTGGAAAGGAAGAAGGAGGTCATCCGCATGTTCCAGAAGGACCACTGGTTCTATGCGCAGAACATACTGCGGTTGGAGGGTGCAGGTGAAGGCGAGCCGTTCCTGAGTGGACAGTTACGCCCCTCCGAGGAATTTCTGAGCCATGTGCTGCTCGATCGGGAATACAAGCCGGACTACAACATCGGCTTCCCGGCCAAACGCATCACTACGCCATTGGAATGGGAAGACATGATACTGGACTATGCCACGCTCGAAGCCCTTGAGGAAATCAACACATGGATCAGGCACCAGCACACCATCATGGAAGACTGGGGGCTGAAACGCTTTCTCAAGCCCGGCTACCGTGCCCTGTTCTACGGCCCGCCGGGAACAGGCAAGACCCTTGCAGCTACGCTTTTGGGCAAGAAGAACGACATGGATGTCTATCGGGTGGATCTTTCGATGATAGTGTCCAAGTACATCGGCGAGACGGAAAAGAACCTGGCCAAGGTCTTCGACATGGCGGAGAACCGCAACTGGATCCTGTTCTTCGACGAGGCGGATGCCCTCTTCGGCAAACGCACTTCGACCAACACCTCCAACGACCGGCACGCCAACCAGGAGGTCGCCTACCTGCTTCAGCGTATCGAGGATTTTCCCGGCACTGCCATCCTTGCCACCATCCTGAAGTCCAATATTGACGAAGCCTTCTCCCGCCGCTTCCAGTCCATCATCTACTTTCCGATGCCCGACGAGGAACTCCGTGCCGCCCTCTGGCGCAGTATGCTCCCGAAAGAATGGCTCGGCGACGATGCGGAAGAACTCATTGCCACCGCCGCCCAGACCGAACTCTCCGGTGGTTCCATCGCGAATGTGGTGAGAAGGTGTGCGGTGACATTGATAAAGGCACAAAAACAAATGTTAAATCCGGTATTGTTGTGTGACTCCATACATAGGGAGGAAAACGGGACATGACAATTTGAACAGCATATAATGTATGAATATCCAGCACAAGATACTTTTCGGCTATGTCATTCTTATGGCAGTCATCGGCAGCATGACTGCCATATTGCTCTTCGACCGTGCCCGGATAAGGGAAATCGAGAAGGAAAGTGCGGAGATACGGGCTGTCCGCCTGGACATCAATACCGTACACCGCCGTATCACCGAGCTTGCGACTCTCGGAGAGTCCGTCATGGCATGGGATACTACAGAATACCGTGTGTACCATGAAAAACGGATGTCAATTGACACATTGCTCGTAGACCTGAAACAAAGCTGTACCGGATTTGTCCTTCCAGAGCAGGTGGACACCCTGCGGATTCTGCTCTCCGACAAGGAACACCACCTGTACCGCATCATGAAGGCGTTCCACAGGCAGGAGATTGCCGACAGCCTCATAGCCGAACAGCTTCCCAAAGTATCTTCACAAGCCACCCGTACCAGAACGGTCATCCGGAAAAAGAAAGGCATAGCCGGATGGTTCGGCAAGAAGGATACGGTGACAGTTCCTGTTCCTGCCGCGCCGCTTCATTCCCTGAATGAGCGCCTTATCTCCATGCAGGAGAAACGTATCCGCGAACTCAATACCTACACAGACAGTCTCCGGTTCTACAATCAAGAACTGAACGCACGGCTTAATTCATTTATTATCCAACTTGACGGACAAGCACAGAATGCCTTTCAATACAGAGAGCAGAAAATAGCGGAGGCACAGAAACATTCCTTCCGTCTCATAGCCGGGCTGGTTGGAGCCGCCATCATCCTGCTCGTCATTTCACATTTTGTCATTGTCCGAGACCTGCGCCGCCGTGACCGTGACCGCAGGCGTCTGGAGGAGGCAGTGACACAGAACCGGAACTTGTCCGACATGCGCAAGAAAGTCATCATGACCCTCTCGCACGACATACGGGGTCCACTGAACGCCATCAGCGGCAGCGCGGAACTGGCGATGAACACGAGAGACCGGAAACGGCGCAATGCCTATCTGACGGACATCATCGGTTCGGCACGGCATATCACGCAGCTGGCCAACAGCCTTCTAGACCTGTCCCGCCTTAACGAGGCCAAGGAAACCCTGAATCCCGTCCCGTTCAGGCTCATTCCCTTCCTTGACAGGATAGCGGCCGAATATACACGACCGGCCAATGACAGGGGGCTGCTCTTTTCCAGGGACATCAATGTCCCGGACATCACAGTTTCCGGTGACGCCGACCGCATGGAACAAGTCATGGACAACCTGTTGTCAAACGCAATCAAGTTCACGAAGTCCGGTTCAGTAACTCTTTCCGCCTTGTATGAAAAGGAGATTCTGACAGTCCGCATACAGGATACGGGCATAGGCATGGACGAGAAAACCGTGGAACGGATATTCCAGCCTTTTGAACGGGCCGCACCCGAAGTGGATGCCGAGGGATTCGGGCTCGGTCTTGCGATAACCCGGGGGCTTGTCAGCCTGCTCAAAGGAGAGATTTCCGTGTCCAGCCGTCCGGGAGAGGGCAGTTCCTTTGAAATACGGATTCCTCTTTCCCCGACAGACGAACCGGTAAAAGACACCGCCATCCCGATTGAAGGCAGGCTGAGCCTTCCGCAAAGGGTCCTTGTGGTCGATGACGACCCGATACAGCTGCGCATCGTCGGGGAAATGCTGGAAAGAAACGGCGTGTCCTGCTGCAAGTGCCAAAATGCCCAAGCCGTGGTAAACGAACTGCGCCGGACCCGTTACGACATCATCCTGACAGACATACAAATGCGCGGCACGGGAGGTTTCGACCTGCTGTACCTGCTGCGGCACTCCAACATAGGCGACTCCAAAACGGTACCGGTAGCTGCGATGACGGCCCGGAATGACGGGAACGGCTGCCGCTATTCGGAAGCCGGCTTCTCCGGCTGTATCCGCAAGCCGTTCTCCATGAACGAACTGCTGGCGTTCCTGTCATCCATTACGGAGAAGGAGAAAGCCGCACAACCCACCTCGGCAGACTTCTCCGCATTGGCCGCCGACATCGAAGACAGGAAATGGATTCTGGAGACATTCATCGGAGAATCCCTCAAGAACAAGGCGGAGCTTCAGGAATCCCTTTCGGACATGGAAATGGATTTCGGACGGATGAGGGAGACGCTCCACCGCATGTACCCGGTATGGGAGCAGCTGGGCATCTCCCACGAGCTGGAAGGGTACAGTGAAATATTGCATGATGACGGCTCGGACGGGGATACGGTCCAAAGGCATACGGAGGAAATAATCGGCCGTATATGCGGACTGATTGCAGAAGCGGAAAGGCTGCTGTCGGAAACTGGAAACGGACAACAATAGAAAACGAAACATATAATGAAGCACAGAATACTTATCGTAGAAGACAATGTCATGCTGGCCGGCCAGCAGAAAAGATGGCTTGAGAAATCCGGCTACGGGGTTTCGACCACGATAGACGAGCCGGGTGCCAGGAAGCGGATAAAGTCGGAACACTTCGACCTAGTCCTTGCCGACGTGCGCCTGCCCGAGGGGACCGGGATATCCCTGCTCGAATGGCGCCGCAAAGAGAAAATCAACATCCCCTTCATCGTCATGACCGGTTATGCCTCCGTGCCCGACGCCGTGAGAGCCATCAAACTTGGCGCGGACGACTATTTGGCTAAGCCCGTGCAGATGGACGAGCTTCTTGAATTGATCAAGGATATATTGCAGCCGAGTTCCCGGATCTATGACAGGGACAGGAATCTTTTCCGAAGGAACAGCCCGCAGATGCTTGAGGTGGAAAACCTTGCCCGGACTGTCGCCCCGTTTGACATATCCGTGCTTATCCTCGGACCGAACGGAGCCGGCAAGGAATCCGTGGCACAACGGATACATTACTCCAGCAACCGCAGGGAAAAACCGCTGGTGGCCGTCAACTGCGCCGTCCTTCCCAAGGAACTGGCCCCGACACTCTTTTTCGGACACATGAAAGGGACTTTCACAGGTGCGGACAGCAACAAGGAGGGGTATTTCGACCTGGCAAAAGGCGGTACGTTGTTTCTGGACGAGATAGGCACACTGTCACCGGAAGTGCAGGCCATGCTCCTGCGTGTCTTGCAGGAAGGGACCTATCTCCCGATCGGCAGCAGCCGGGAAAGAAAGGCCGATGTGCGGATAGTGGCCGCCACCAACGAGGATCTGCAGTCGGCCATTAAGGAGAGGCGTTTCCGCGAGGACCTGTACCACAGGCTGGGTGAGTTCGAGATAGTCATGCCGTCGCTGCATGAATGCCCGGAAGACATCCTGCCGCTGGCAGAACACTTCAGGGAGAAGTTTTCCAAAGAACTCAAGCGGCAGACGGAAGGGTTCTCTCCCGAAGCCGGTCGGCTAATGCTTTCCTACCGGTGGCCGGGAAACGTGCGTGAATTGCAGAACAAGATAAAGCGGGCAGTGCTGATGGCCCGACAGCCGGTGATAGAAGCGGCAGAACTGAACATCCGGCAGGAAGAAACGGACGGCGGAATCAACCTGTTCCCGGAAACGGAAGCGGAGAAGAAACAGTCCATACTCAAGGCGTTGACGGCAAGCGGAGGACACCGCAGGAAAGCGGCTGAGATGCTGCATGTCGATCCTTCCACCCTGTACCGGAAAATGAAGAAATACGGTCTGCTTGACAAATGAACGGCATCTTTTTCATTGTCAGCAGCAAGATATAGGAGCAAAAGGCATTACAGAATGAAAGAAAATGCCTACTTTTGCACAGAGGTCGGAAAACTGTGCGCCGCATAAGTTCCGGCCACAACATACTGAACTGATGACGGCAAGGACTGGAGTCCTGCCGGTTATCATACATAAGTCGCAAGACGTCTCAGGTAGAAATCTGGCAAAATTTCAAAAACAGAGGCTTTTGCGTGAGGCTTATGCTATACCCTATAGCGTGAGTCCATGCAGATCTGTTTTTGGGCTTGCCAGAGCCTCTACCTGATAATGCGTGGATTTCACGCTATTTTCATTTAAGGGTAGAAGTATGGCTAAGTTACAGGCAGTGATAGCAATGACATTGGACGGTTCCATTCCTACGGAAAGCGAACCGTTGATGGAGTGGATACAGTCGGACAGGGACGGCTTCCCGTACTGGCGGAAGCGCGGCACCAGACTCCTGTTTCCCGGTTATCCGCTGGTTAGTCTTATCTGCGAGAAAGACACTGCCGGGCCTTCCACGGTTTTCCATGCGGAAATATACGATGAAAAGAGCGTGGAATTTCTGCGGGGGCTGTCACTTTACAGCCTTGTCGACGAGCTTGTAATCTTTCTTATCCCCTCGGTCAGTACCTTCCCTTTGTCCGTCTCCGCTCACCTCCCGTCAGGCAACTGGCGGCTCGTCAGATCCAAGACCTTCCGGAACGGCGTGTGCCGTCTGCATTATTGCAGGACGTTGCAATAGACCGTTGCAGGACATTGCAAATGCAATATGCCCGTCAGCCCTCTTCCTGGAAGGCTGATTTTTTATTTCTATGATATTCAGCGTTTTGCCTGTTTTCGGAAGAATAATCTGCCGCGTTGGTCTGTGATTTGGCCTTTATCATACTGAAACCTGTTGCGCAACAGTGTGAGAAACGAAGTATTCACGCACTAAAACAGAATTCAGTATGATACAGATAGACCGGGAGACATTCCAGATGATGCTCCACCAGATTATGGAACGCTTTGACAAGATAGAGGACAGGCTGAACCGCATGAACCGGCAGACGGCCGCCCTTGAAGGTGATAAGCTGCTCGACAACCAGGACATGTGCGAGCTGCTCGGCGTGACCAAGCGCACCCTTGCGCGTTACCGTCAGAAAAAGCTCGTGACCTACTACATGATTGCCGGACGCACCTATTACAAGGCTTCCGAAGTTCAGGAGTTCCTGAACCGGAAAGGGAAGGCGCTGCCCGCAAGGATCAGGAAAGAACTGGGTATTCAATCTTAATCAGAAGACGTATGGAAATAATATGTATAGACAAAAAGGCTTTTGACGAGTTCCGGATCCGTTTCTGCGAACTTGAAAGCCGGCTTGCCCGGCTGTGCCGCTCAGGCAAGGACATGGGTTTGAAGAACTGGATGGACAACCAGGATGTATGCGACGTGCTTCACATATCGAAGAAGACATTGCAGGTGTACCGTGACAAGGGGCTTCTGCCTTTCACACGCATCAAGCACAAGATGTTCTACAAGCCTGAAGATGTGCAGAACCTGTTGGAATCAAGTTATCACCCCTTAAAAAGAAAGCCATGAGTTACCATTTCATAGAGAGGAAAGACCCTCACGTTGAAGTCCTTTTCCAGGGACTGGAGAATTTGGAAAGAATGTTGTCCGATATGGAAAAGACTCCCAAGCCGATGTTCAAGGGAGAACGTTTCCTGACGGACGAGGAACTGTCCGGCATACTCCGGATAAGCCGGCGGACCCTGCAGGAGTACCGCACGCTCGGTGTCATCCCTTATTACCTCCTTCAAGGAAAGGTGCTCTACAAGGAATCCGACATACATAAAATGCTGGAGGATGCCTACAAGAGATGCCGGGAAGAACAGAGGTGGGTATAGCATAAGACAGGAAAATGGAGAAACAGGCCGGGCTGCCGCTTCTCCATTTTTTTCATCATCCGGCACGCTGCTCCCGTTTCCGCCTTTTCCCATCAAACTCTTCCTCATAAAGGAATGTTTCCCGGTTGACGGAGGAGTCCTTCAGTTTTTTCATGTCCTCTTCCACCTTTTTGTCAGTGACTTTCGCATAAATCTGCGTGGTCTCGATGCGCAGGTGTCCCATCATGCGGGCCACCGTCTCAATCGGGACACCCAACGAAAGCGTGATATGGGTACCGAAATTATGCCGGGCCTGGTGAAAGGTCAGCGGAAAGCCGTATGTCTTTCCCAGTTCCGTAACGAGCGTGAGGAAATACTTGCGGCAGTAAAGGTTGAACACCCTGTCGCTGTTCCTCTGGTCCTTGTACTTATCGATTATCCTCATCGGGATGTCCAGCAGCCGGACGGAAGACAGCGTGTCCGTCTTCTGTCTCCGGTAGTGTATCCACCAAGTGCCGTCATCAGCCTGCGTGATGTCGTCCGTCTTCAGCCTTTTCAGATCGGCAAACGCCAATCCGGTGAATGTCGAGAAGATGAACATGTCCCTGACGAACTGAAGCTGTGGTTTCTCAACCGGAGTCTCCATCAGTTATTTCAGGTCCTCCAGTTTCATGTGGCGGCTTTTGCGCCGGGGTAGTTCCGGGTGCAGTCGGCAATAGGGGTCCCTGCGGAGCGTCCCCTGGCTCACGGCCCGCATGGTCATCTTCTTCAGCCTGTAAAGATGCTCATGCACCGTTTTGGGAGCCAGGCCGAGTTCCATGCGCAGAAACACCTCAAAATCATCATAGAAAACACGGTCAAGACTGCGCAATGTCACATCCTCCACACCCTTTTTCTCATGCACGAAGGCGGACAGGTGCTTGTACGACCGCATATAGGAATCGTAGGTCTCCTTGATTCGGTCAACTCCTATCCGTCTCCTGTATTCCTCGTTGTGCTCCCGGAAAAGGGCGAGCAGGGTAAGCGGTTTCTGTCCGATGCCCTTCACCGCATTCTTTACCAGTTCCGCCGTGATGAAGCCGAGGCTGTCCTTTATCCGCCTGTAATGTCCCTCAATTTCGGCGGTCAGGTCGTCTATGGCCCTGTTCACGATCACGGCGTTTGCGCTGCGGCCGTCGGCGCGTCCCTTTTCCGGGTTCCAAATGGCCGGATTGACTGATACCTTCGTGCCGATCTGCTCCCATTCGGCATCTATGCTGACCTTGCACAGCAGCTGGCAGGTCCCGTCCTTGCGGACTTTCGTGCGGTTGATATAGAACAGTACCGCAAAGGTGCTGCGGTGTTTGATGTCGTTGTTCTCTGTATTCTTTTTCATATTACCAGTGTATTTAAGTTATTATATGACTACGGAGAAACGCTCCGCGATTCTCTCGTTCAGTGCATTCGTGTCAGAGTCTATCTTGTCATCAGTCACTTTGGCATAGATCTGCGTGGTCTCTATACGGCTGTGACCGAGCATCCTGCTGACCGTTTCAAGCGGGACTCCGTGCGAAAGGGTAATCTCCGTGGCGTAGGTATGGCGCCCTGAATGGAAGACGAGCCTGCGGTCTATTCCGCAGATAACCGCAATGCGCTTCAGATAGAAATTCATTGTGCTGTTGGCATACATCGGCAACAGCCGGCCGTCCGGTGCGGTGTCGCGGTACTTCTCGATAATCCGCAAGGGAAGTTCCAGTAGAGGGATTTCAAACTCCACTCCCGTCTTTTCCCGTGAACTCCGTATCCACCATGTCCCGTCATCGGCCAGGGAAAGGTTGTCTGTCGTCAGCAGCCGCATGTCGCCATACGGAATACCGGTATAGCAGGAGAACAGGAACATGTCCCTCACATGGTACAGGGACGGATTGTGAAGCGGTGTGGTCATGATCCGGTGCAGTTCCTCGTCCGTGAGGTACTTTTGTTCCGGTTTCGGATGCACGGGTTCGTAACCGAAGAACGGGTAGGCGGTGATGATGACGTCAGCGATGGCTTCACCTACCACGGTCTTCAGCCGGACCGTGAGATTAATCACGGTTCCCGGAGCCAGATGGCATTCGGTACGCAGATGCAGGTCATATTTCTCAATGAAGGAAAGGTCCAATGTCGAGAACGGGACATCCGATACCTTGTATTGTGACCGGATGAACCTTTCCAGATGTCTGTATGCGTTTCTATACCCTCCGAGACTTTTTGCCGTGCGGTTTATCCCGACCCGTTTCTCAAAGTTGCCGATGAACTTCACGAAATAGCCCAAGAGGGTTTCCTGCTCGGAAGCCATACCGAGTAACCGGTGCTTCACATTCTCGGCACTGACCCCATCACGCACGGCGGACAGTTCCGCATATATGCCGAGCGCTCTTGCCCGTATCTCATCCAGGCGGTTGTTGATTTCCTTAGCCGCCACGCTCTTGCCCGTAGCCCGGCCTGCCGCCCACATCTTCTGCGGCACCCTCAGCTTCATGCTGAAAGCAGACTCCGAGTATTTCCCAATGTTCAGCCTTGCCATCACGGGACAATACCCGTCGGCATCGGACTCGCTCTTTTTAAGGTAGAACGACACCTTTACATTCGTCTGATTCATAACCTTTTCCTTTCTTGCAAAATTACCGGATAAAGGTCAAATGAGAGGCATGACGAATATGGCAGAATATGGAAACAAGTCCCTTGCTCAAAAGAACCGGCCCATATTTTTCCCGCTCTGCGAAAAAATGACTATCTTCGCTAACGCAAATATGCAGGGACAGCGTTCTTTACGGTGATATGACAGGAGACTCTGAAGCCCATTCGCATGGATTTTCTTCCCCGAAAAAGGCAACGGATAGGTAGCAATTCATTTTCCTAACCCATCAAAAAACGGCTGATGCACTCCAATGATGGACATGGAATACAACCGCACATCACCTTTCATTTCCAACTGTTTGCATTATTCCTCCGAATTTCATCCGTATGTGGGCGAGTTTTCGTATATTTGTCTGTATCAAATCCTTTTAAATGAGAAGAAATCTCTAATTTTGTGGCACAACTATTAATACATTGAATAATACTATCATGAAAAAACTCACATCTATCCTTTTATTGCTCTTGTTTG
>ENA-ORID01000110-ORID01000110.1-human-gut-metagenome-genome-assembly--contig:-NODE-110-length-18126-cov-5.82635_pt1 | contig 18126 bp, 17 predicted proteins | sample MGYA00243028_ERZ508742 | MGnify/ENA primary metagenome ERZ508742 (study PRJEB26277, sample SAMN04329837) | human gut metagenome | biome: human-associated habitat | host: Homo sapiens | place: USA... | reverse complement strand
CAGCGGTTGGCACGTGAGTTGTAGTCACGAGGTGCGAAGGTGCATATTATCATTCAAGATAAGAAAGATGGTATTCGTGACGGTCATGTCCTGGCAAACAGTAAACGTGAAACTTGCATGGGAGATCCTATTCCCTTGAATCAGGTGGCTCGTTTGAAGCAACGTTGTGACTGGGTGAATAAACTGTATCGGAAAGATAAGAGCAGTTACAAACGAGCTGTATTTATTCATGTGGACAGTCGCAGTAAGGGACAGCAGACAGATGTGTTTTTTTATAACGCTCCTACAAGTACGAAGTGTAGGCGGCTGGCCAATAACTTGCACCTTACCTTTGATAGGAAATAAGACAAGCAGCAGCCAAACCGTGGCTTTCGCGGAACGGTGAGTGAACGTAATTTGTATGTATTGCGTAATACGACTCCCGTAGCGGTGTTTTTGGAATTGGGAAATATTCGGAACAAGCGTGACCAACAACGGCTGGTTCTGAAGAATAACCGTCAGGCATTGGCAAATTGGATTGCGGAGGGAATAGTGAAAGATTATAAGCAAGGCAAATAAAGTAGAGGCAGCAGATGGTCTGTTGTTTTGCCTGTTTTGTTGATGGTTGGGCAAGTTATAATCGGCAGAATGTGACAAGTTGTTCGAGTTTGTGGAATTTCGAAATCAAGCCTTGAATACCAGAGTAGTGAAATAAAGAAAGGGAGTGACTTTTGAAGATCACTCCCTTTTCTTTTACTTGATTTCGATTTCCTCTTTCATGTCTATCTCCTCACCGTGAACATCGGTGAACCGATATTGCAGGAAGGCCAGACTTTGGTCTGGGATAATCTTTATTCCGAATCCGTATTTCATTTGCCATTTGCGCTTCAGGGAAACCAGACCCTGATTCACATATGCTGCGATGTACGGATGGATGTACAGCGTAAATCTCTTTATCTTCAATTTGTTGACCAGGTAGTCAATCTTACTCTCCAAAGTATCCGTAAAAAGGATGGATGGCTTTATGCTACCTTTCCCGAAGCAGGTGGGGCAGGTTTCATTGGTGTTGACATCCATGGCAGGACGCACGCGTTGGCGGGTAATTTGCATCAATCCAAATTTACTGAGGGGCAGAATGTTATGTTTTGCTCTGTCTTTCTGCATGTTTTGGCACATACGTTCGTACAGTTTCTGCCGGTTCTCTGCTAGATTCATATCAATGAAGTCAACCACGATAATACCACCCATATCACGCAATCTTAACTGGCGTGCCAGTTCGTCGGCGGCACCCAGGTTTACATCCAGTGCGTTAGCCTCCTGCCCGTTGGCAGATTTGGAGCGGTTTCCACTATTGACATCCACTACATGAAGTGCTTCTGTGTGTTCAATAATCAGGTAAGCTCCACTCTTATACGAAATGGTTTTTCCGAAAGAGGATTTGATTTGTTTGGTAATACCGAAGTTGTCGAATATGGGAAGCTGACCTTTGTACAGTTTTACGATTTCGGCCCGTTCAGGGGCGATAAGTGATACATAATCCTTAATCTCATGGAACACCGTTTCATCGTTCACATAGATGTTCTCATAAGACGGATTGAAAAGATCGCGCAACATGGCCACTGTGCGGCTGGTCTCTTCGTATACCAATGCCGGCAGTTTGGGAGCCTTCTGTACTTTAGTGATTGTTTCTTCCCAATGTTTCAGCAAGACTTTAAGCTCTGCATCAAGCTCGGCCACCCTTTTGCCTTCCGCTACGGTGCGTACAATCACTCCGAAGTTTTTCGGTTTGATGCTTTGCAATAACTGTTTCAGACGGGCGCGTTCTTCGCTCGATTTAATTTTTTGTGATACCGAAACCTTGTCGTTGAAAGGGATTAATACCAAATAACGTCCGGCGAATGACAATTCGCAGGTTAGTCTGGGGCCCTTGGTCGAGATAGGTTCCTTTACAATCTGCACAATAACTTCCTGACCTTGTTGGAGGGTGGTTGAAACCGTCCCTTCCTTTTCAATATCAGGCAGCATAGTAGCTTTTGTGATGGGAAAAAGTTTTTTACGGTCGCTTAAAACTTGCTTCAGATACTTCTGATAAGAATGAAATTGAGGACCTAGGTCTAGATAATGAAGAAAAGCATCTTTTTCAAAGCCGACATCCACGAAACAGGCATTAAGGCCGGGCATTAGTTTCTTTACCCGTCCCAAATACATATTTCCCACATTGAAGGAAGCACTTCTCCCTTCTTTCTGAAATTCCACCAACGCTTTATCTTCAAGGAGTGCGATGGAAATCTCTTTGGGTTGTACGTCTACTACTAGTTCGCTTGTCACTTTTGTATTTTTAAATTGTTCACTTTTCTCATTAAACAAAGAACAAACCTGAAAGACTTTTGTTGCTTTGCAAGGTTTGTTCTTTATTTGTCGTCACAGACAGACTACAAATTATTTTTTGCTTTTATGTCTGTTCTTTCTTAGTCTTTTTTTACGCTTGTGAGTAGACATTTTGTGTCTTTTCTTCTTCTTTCCGCTTGGCATAGCTTCAAATTTTATGGGTTAATACTCTTGTTTATTATTTCTTTACTGATAATGTAAATGTCTTAGCTGGTTTAAATGCCGGAATATTGTGCTCCGGAATAATGATTGTAGTGTTCTTTGAAATATTGCGAGCAGTCTTCTGAGCTCTTTTCTTCACTACAAAACTTCCAAAACCACGCAGGTACACATTTTCTTCTTTAGATAATGAATCCTTTACTGTATCCATGAAAGCCTCAAGTGTGGTTAACACTGTCACCTTGTCAATACCGGTATTTTTCGTAATTTCGTTTACGATATCTGCTTTAGTCATTTCGCTAAATAATTATTGTTATACTTATATCTTAATTTTTTGGACTGCAAATATATAGCTTTTCTCCCTCTTTAAGAAATATATTCAGAATAAATTTCCTAAAAAAAGCATCTTCTTCCATTTTCTTGGTTTACTTTTGCGGAAATATTGCATAGAATGCACTTTTATATAATACTGATATGGAGAATTTTAGCAGAAAATTGATAGATTGGTATAGGGAAAACGGGCGTGATTTGCCGTGGTGAAGGACAAAAAATCCTTATTTGATATGGATCTCGGAGATTATTCTACAACAAACTCGTGTGGTTCAGGGATATGATTACTATCAACGTTTTGTGGCCCGTTTTCCTGATGTGTTCGCACTGGCTGCAGCCGATGAGGATGAGGTGATGAAATATTGGCAGGGGCTGGGGTACTATTCTCGTGCGAGAAATTTGCATGCTGCGGCCAGAAGGATGGCAGAGGCAGGAGGGTTTCCTGTAACATACGCCGGGGTGCGTGCTTTGAAAGGAGTGGGAGAATATACGGCGGCGGCTATTTGTACATTTGCTTACGATATGCCATACGCAGTGGTGGATGGTAATGTGTACCGGGTACTGTCCCGCTGGTTGGGCATTGATACTCCGATTGATTCGACGGAAGGAAAGAAACTGTTTGTCCAGATTGCCGATGAGTTGCTGGACTGTGAGTGTCCCGGTCTCTATAACCAGGCTATCATGGATTTTGGAGCTTTGCAGTGTACTCCGGTAGCGCCCGACTGCCTGTTTTGTCCGCTAAGCGATTCTAGTGTGGCGCGCCTGAAGGGGATCGCCAGCTCTTTGCCTGTGAAGCAACATAAAATCAAGGTGACCAATCGTTATTTTAATTATATATATGTACGCATGGGCGCGTATACCTTTATACATAAGCGCAGCGGAAATGATATATGGAAAAATTTGTATGAACCGCCTTTGATAGAAACGGATCGTGAGTGGACGGAAGAGGAACTGTATGCATCGCCACAGTTTCGCGAGATGCTGGCCGGAGGAGAGGAGCCCATAGTGCGGCTGGTGCGGAAAGGGGTGAAGCACGTGTTATCCCACCGGGTGATTTACGCAAATTTTTATGAAGTGATTCTCCCTGAGAATTCGGCTTCTTTTGCGAAGTATCAGAGAATAAGCGTGGAAGATTTGCATAAATTTGCCGTATCGCGTTTGGTGAATCAGTTTTTTTCGCTAATTTTGGAGCCTAATAATTAAAAAGGAATAATAGAATGTCAGTAAATAAAGTCATTTTGATTGGAAATGTAGGAAAGGACCCTGATGTGAGATATTTGGATACCGGCATTGCCGTTGCCACTTTCTCGTTGGCCACCACCGATCGTGCCTATACGTTGCAGAATGGAACACAGGTTCCCGAACGTACGGAATGGCATAATATCGTGTTATGGAGAGGACTGGCCCAAACTGCGGAAAAATATGTCCGTAAGGGCGACAAACTCTACATAGAAGGGAAAATCCGCAGCCGTTCATACGATGACCAGAATGGCATAAAACGTACCATTGTCGAGATTTTTGCTGATAATATGGAGATGCTGACCCCGCGTAACACCTCGCAGCAACCGGGTACAGGATATGTACCGCAGGCACAAGCGGTATCCCGGCAGCAGATGTCTGCACAAGTAGCTCCGCAACAACAGCAAACTTCGGATAATAGCCTGACAGACGATTTACCTTTTTAATTAAGAGAACTTGATGTTTAACTAAAACCAGATTCCTTGGACCCTGACTCGTATTTATGCCGCTTGGCGGATTTATTTGACGGTGTAACCGTAACAGCTCCTACCATGGGAGCTATCATAGCTATCTTGTTAGCTGTTTTATTGTTGTATGCCTCAGGCTTTGTGTCTGCTTCGGAAATAGCTTTCTTTTCCCTTTCACCTGTTGATTTAAGTGAGATAGAGGAAGGAAAACATACTTCGGACAGGCGTATCAGCGCCCTGCTGAATGATTCCGAACGCTTGTTAGCGACTATTCTTATCTCTAATAATTTTGTCAATGTAACCATTATCATGCTGTGCAATTACTTTTTTGCCAGCACCATACACTTTGGAAATTCCGTGATTCTGGAATTCCTGCTAATAACGGTTGTCCTTACTTTTCTGCTGTTGCTTTTCGGTGAAATCATGCCTAAAATTTATTCGGCACAGAACACGTTGAAGTTTTGCCGTAAGGCAGCTCCTGCCATTTCTTTTTTAAAGAAATTCTTTTCACCTTTGTCGGCATTGCTGGTCCGTTCTTCCTTTTTGGTGAACAGATGTGTGGCAAAAAAGAATTATAATATTTCTGTCGACGAACTTTCACAGGCTTTGGAACTGACGGACAAGAGTGAGATTTCAGAGGAAAGCAATATTCTAGAAGGTATTATCCGTTTTGGTGAGGAAACGGCTAAGGAAGTGATGACTTCCCGGCTGGATATGGTGGACTTGGAAATCAATACTCCTTATTCCGATGTGTTGAAATGTATTGTGGAAAATGCCTATTCCCGTATTCCGGTATATGCCGAATCGCGGGATAATATAAAGGGGATTCTTTATATAAAGGATTTGCTTCCTCATTTGGGCAAGGGCGACAACTTTCGTTGGCAGACATTGGTCCGTCCTGCTTACTTTGTACCTGAAACGAAGATGATTGATGACCTTTTGCGTGATTTTCAGGCGAACAAGATCCATATTGCCATCGTTGTCGATGAGTTTGGAGGTACTTCGGGTATTGTTACAATGGAGGATATCATCGAGGAGATTGTAGGAGAGATTAATGATGAATACGATGATGAAGAGCGTACGTATGTGAAACTGAATGACCGTACCTATATATTCGAGGCAAAAACCTTGCTGTCCGATTTTTATAAGATTATGAAAGCTGATCCCGTTCTTTTAGAGAAAGTGGTAGGTGATGCGGTCACTTTGGCCGGTTTGTTGCTGGAAATAAAAGGGGAGTTTCTTGTATTGCATGAGCGGGTAGATTATGGGAATTATCATTTTGAGGTACTTGAAATGAATACGCGCCGCATTTTGAAAGTAAAAGTTATCATTGACCCTTCCCACTCCATGGAAATGGAAGAAGGAAAGAAATAGATTTTATCATGCCTTTATACCGTACTTATAGCGAAGGGGAATTTCTGCTTGGAATATGGAAGTCTGATGAAACAACGGAACAACTGCTGGCATCATTGGAGCATAAAGACTGGTATAGGGAGAAATTGGCTGTTCTTTCCGAAAAACGGAAGCATGAATGGTTGTCGGTACGTGTGCTGCTGAAGGCTTTGTGTGGAGAAGAAAAGGAGATAGCTTATTACTCTTCGGGAAGGCCTTATCTAAAGGATGGAAGCCGGTATATCAGCATCTCGCATACTCGCGGTTATGTAGCGGTGGCGCTTCATTCTTCCTGTGAGGTGGGAATGGATATAGAGCAGTATGGAACCAGAGTGCGGAAAGTAGCTTCCCGTTTTATTCGTTCCGATGAAGAACCCGCAATGATGGAAGGAGATGAAGTTTATGCTTTATTGCTCCATTGGTCGGCCAAGGAGGCACTGTTCAAACTGATGGGAGTAGAGGAGGTGGATTTCATTCGTCATCTTCGTATTTTTCCTTTCAGCTTGTCGGAAGAGGGGGAGTTCGAGGCATGCGAATATCGTACAGGCCGGCAGGAACGTTATCGGGTCCGTTATGTCACTCATCCCGATTTTGTATTGACTTGGATTATAAAATAATGCTCAGGCGAATCACTTCGGCTGAGCATTCCAAATAAACTTGGCAGAGTTTACTTTAAAATAAATGTTCTTTTTACCTGATACTCTTTTCCGGACAGTGAAACGGAGAAAATAGCGGATGTGTTTAAAGGCATCCCTTACGTTCAGTGTTCCAAGCTCTTTCCTCGAAAGCTTCAGATTTGATAAATGCACAGGCAGGTCTTCTGACTCGTTTCCGCTATAAGCACCTTCCCGGAAATTATCCCAGTGGTTATTGGCATTTTGCTTATGCGTTTAGTGAAACATACAGCAGCGGGACTGTTCAGGATTCTCACCTTGATTCCCTTTTAATCATTCACCTCGGAGGGGAGATAAATGAACCGATGCACTGCAAAGATACAGTTTATATTTAAGAAAACAATTATCTTTCTTTATTTTTTGGAGCCTGTTTAAATTTTGAAGAAAATTTAGAAACAGGCTCTTGTATCCTCTTATTCTTTACTCAATGTAAATATGAATTCCAGACCTCCACCGGGGGTATTTTTAGCGAAGATTGTTCCGCCATGCAGAATGACTGCGTTTTTTACAATAGCTAGTCCCAGTCCGGTACCGCCCAATTTGCGTGAACGTCCTTTGTCCACCCGGTAGAAACGCTCGAACAAACGGCTTAGATGTTCGGGATCTACTACTACGCCTGTGTCCGAGAAACTGAAATAATAAAAACGTTCGTCTTCACGGAAACAGCGGATGGTTATGGAAATATGAGTTCCTGCGTATGCAATGGCGTTGTCTGTCAGATTCCGGAAGATGGAGTATAGCAGGGAAGAATTGCCTTGTATGGTCAGTCCTTCAGGCAGCATATTGTGGGCTGTGATCTGCTTTTCTTCCAGTTCCAAAGTTACTTCGTTCAGGATATTCCGCATCATGGTGGTGAGGTTTACCGGTTCTGTTTCGATCATGTTCGGAGCTTCTTCCATGCGGGTAAGTACGGAGATATCCCGTAACAGATGTGCCAGCCGGTTACTTTGTGCATAGCTTCTCTCCAGGAAAGCATTGATTTTCTCACGGGGCAGGGTAGGATTGTTTACTATGGTTTCCAGATATCCCTGTATGCTGCTTACAGGGGTTTTCAATTCGTGGGCGATATTCTGTGTCAGCTGTTTTTTCAGAAGTGCCTGTTCCTTTTCCTGAGTGATGTCATTGATGGAGATTTCAAAGCTGTCATCTTGAAAGATAATGCATTCCACGGCAAAGATACGTCCGTTTTTGTCTATGTTCAATGACATCCGTTTCTCTTCTTTGCCGATACTGCGTTCCTTGTTTTTTGTAATGAAACGGGTGATGGGCTGCAATTCGGGGATGGAGAAGATCTCTTCCGTAGAACTCAGATTTTTGTCCGAGATAAGGTTGGCGTATTGTGTGAACAGATTATTTACCAGAATCTCTTCTTTGCGGTGGTTGAATACGCCTAAGCCTTCGTGCGAGATCTGGAGATGGGTGATCAGTTTCTCGCGTTCGATATATAAATCTTCTTTTGCCTGATGCAGACGTTTGTAAATCTGGATGATATGTTGGGATATTTCGCCCAGTTCGTTTTTGGGAAAGGTATCCTGCATATCAGTGTCTATCGGTTCATTGCGGTCGGCTTTCATGGCGAATTGTTGCAATTTGGTGATAGACATTCCCAATTTATGTGTGAATCGGTAGAACACAATTATTAATATCAGGCTGATTATCAGTGTGAACCATACATAATGAGAGTCTGCTTTCAGGTGTCTCATCAGACTGACATTATAGGGAAGGGCTGAACGAATGATATAGTCCAGATTAGGATAATACTTTGCCGAATAGAAAAATTCACCGCCCAGGCTTTCCGATTGTCTGTTAATGGAGTAGCCGCTGCCATAAATGATGGCTTCTTTTATTTCCTGACGGTTATGGTGGTTCTCGAAGTGGCTGGGATCTTTTTCCAGATTGTCATAAATTACAGTACCATTCTTGTTGATCAGTGTCACGCGTAGATCTTCAAAGGTGTGTTCGCAAACATAGTCGTTCAATTGTTGAATATTCAGTGTATCCCTGCCACGGAGAAAATCATTCAGGCGGTCGTTGTAATTCTGGAGTTGTGTGTTCAGCAATTCTATTTTGTATTCCTTCTCCCTGCGATATTGGAATGCCATGAAACAGATGGCGAATGCTATGAATAAGGAAATTACCGACAAGAATAGTTTCTTGTTGAATGACAGGACGTGGCTGGATAATTTAATAGTCATGGAAAGGTACAGGTTAGGTTATTCGCATTCAAAACAGTATCCGTATCCCAGGCGGGTGACGATGCATTTTCCATATTCGCCTATTTTTTTACGCAAGCGGGTAATGTTGACGTCAATGGTACGGTCCAGCACATAGACTTCCTCCTGCCATACTTTAGCCAGAATATCTTCGCGTGAGAATACGCGGCCTTTGTTTTGTAACAACAGCAACAGGATTTCGAATTCTTTTTTTGTCAGGGAAATTTCTATACCGTCTATGCTGACTTTCTTCTTGGTTATGTCGACTAAAAGCCCTTTGTACTGTAATTGTTCTTGCGCTTCTTTTCCCTGTGTAGGACTGGTGCGTCGAAGGACAGCCTTAACGCGTGCTATAACTTCGCGCAGTGAAAATGGCTTCGAGATATAGTCGTCGGCTCCCAAGTTGAACCCTGTTACGGTATCGTTTTCAGTATCTTTAGCAGTAATGAATATAATGGGAATAGAAGCAGTAGCTTTATTCTTTTTCAGCATGTTCGCCATTTTGAATCCTGATATTTCTCCCATCATCACATCCAGCAACAGCAAGTTGTATTGGGTCAGTTCCATCTTCAGGGCTTCTTCGGCAGAGTTTGCCGTGTCCACAAAATACCCTTCGTTTTCTAAATTGAATTTAAGAATCTCGCATAGATCTTCTTCATCGTCAACTACTAAAATGCGGTAATCATTCATATATCCATCTTTTTAATACTACAAAACTAATCTTTTTTGATCAGCATTGCAAAAATGGAGCATTTTTATTACTATTTGATGAAACAAATATTACAAAAAGATTACATGCTATAAAATCGTTAAGTTCTCATCGCAGATTACACCATTTTAATGATTCTGCAATCATCCCGCCGGATGATAATTGGAACGCAATAAATTATGATTTCGTAAACTCTCCGGCTACTGGAATACTCATTTGGTAACGTATTTCTCTTTCACTTTTTCCGTGTCCCAAAAGGAACATCAGTTTGGTTAGAACGGATTCCACCGTACTGTCATAGCCGCTGATGACCCCTGCGTCCAGCAGATGGAGTCCGGTTTCATACCTTCCCATTTCCACTGTTCCGGTAGAGCATTGGGAGATGTTGACAATGATGATTCCCCGTGAGGTGGCATCCCTTAGAAGTTCGATGAACCACGGCTTTTGCGGAGCGTTGCCCGAACCGTAGGTCTTTAATACCACTGCGCGTAATCCCGGTGTATGCAGAATATTGCTGATCATGTTTTCCTGGATGCCCGGAAAAAGGGTCAGTATAATTACATTGGTATCATAAAGATAGTGTGGTTTTAATGGCAGATTGGGATCGGCTTTGTGAATACGGTCATATTCATATTTTATGTGGATGCCTGCTGTTGCCAGCGAAGGGAAATTGTATGAACGGAACGCATTGAAATTCTCCGCATTTATTTTTGTGGTACGGTTTCCGCGCAACAGATGGTTTTCGAAGAAGATGCATACTTCGGGTACAATAGCAGTGCCGTTCGGATGTTTGGCAGCGGCTATTTCTATGGAAGTGATCAGATTTTCCTTTCCATCGGTGCGCAACATGCCGATGGGCAGCTGGCTGCCAGTCAGGATAACCGGCTTGCTCAGGTTTTCCAGCATGAAGCTGAGCGCTGAAGCGGTGTATGCCATGGTGTCTGTACCGTGCAGAATGACGAACCCGTCAAAATTATCATAATTGTATTTGATGATCTTGACTAACTTGGCCCACAAGGCAGGTTCCATATCCGAAGAGTCAATGGGGGGATTGAATTGGTAAGAGGAGATGCGATAGTTGAACCGCTTCAATTCGGGGACATTGTCTTGTAACTGGTCGAAATTAAAGGCTTCTAGTGCACCTGTCTCAGGATTTTCAATCATGCCGATCGTACCGCCTGTGTATATTAGCAAAACGGAAGGATATTCACTCTGTATCATGCGCTTCTCTTGTTTAATTTTGGCACAAAGATAGTAATTATGTATAAGTATGACAAAAATAAGAGAGGGAAATAACAAAATGTTTTTCTTTATAGGTGATAACTGCTTCTGCCGGATGCTGTGGATGGAAGAAGTAGAAAGATCAGGTATAAGATTATAGATCTTACTGCTGCAAGATATATAATCTTATACCTGTAAGATATTATATTTTTCACTTGTATCGCCATGATCTTTCAGGTGGATTTTTGAAGAAGAGGATGTTACGAGTTGTGAAAGGTTAGTTTTTCAAGGCTTCCAGCAGCTTGTCCGCAGCTTTTTCCGTATCTCCGTCTTCTTCATCCAGCAAGGTCACGAATTTACTGCCGATGATGGCTCCTGCGGCATGAGCGGATGCGGTTTCGAAGGTTTGCTTATTGGAAATTCCGAAACCTATCATGCGGGGATTGCGTAAATTCATGTCGGCGATGCGTTGGAAATAGGCTTGTTTCTGTGCGTTGAAATCTTTTTGAGCACCGGTGATAGCGGCGGAAGATACCATATAGATAAAACCGTCGGTATGTTCATCAATCAGGCGGATACGTTCTTCACTGGTTTCCGGAGTGATGAGCATGATGATTCTCACATCTTGTTCCTCGGCTATGGAACGATATTCCTCCATATAATCTTTGAAAGGCAAGTCGGGGATAATCACTCCGTCGATTCCCGTCTCCCGGCAAGTGCGGCAGAAATCCTTGAATCCATATTGCATGATGGGATTGAGATATCCCATCAGCACCAGCGGAATCTGTACTTCTTTACGGATATCTTTCAGTTGGTCGAAAAGGAGCTTCAGTGTCATGCCATTTTTCAAGGCGCGGGTGGCGGCGTGCTGGATAACGGGACCGTCAGCCATCGGGTCACTGAAAGGAATGCCGATTTCAATCATGTTAATCCCTTTTTTTTCCAGGACTTTGATGGTGCTTGCCGTACCTTCTAAGGTAGGAAAGCCTGCACAAAAATAAATAGATAGGATGTCTTTTTGCTTGGTACTGAATAACTGGTTGATTCTGTTCATTGTATTTTTTGTTTTAATTGGTTTATAAATGTGTGGACGGCGGCGTCGTCTTTCAGAGCCGGAGCGGTCTCGAATCCGCTGTTCAGGTCGATACCTGCCCATTGTTCATGCTTGAATTGCAACAAAAGGGAAAGACTGCCGGGACGGAGACCGCCACTCAGCAGGAAAGGCGTCTTTCCCCGATAGGCTTGCAGGATATTCCAGTTGAAGGTTTTGCCGGAGCCGCAATATACGGAGCAGGCAGTGTCGAAAAGAAAGTAATCGCTCACGCCCTCTTAACAACCGGCGGATTGCAGGTCACTTTCCTGTGCTATGGAAAAAACTTTAATGACTCCCAGTCCGGCGGCTTTTAATTTGCGGCATTGTTCCGGTGTCTCCCTGCCATGCAATTGGATATGGTGCAGACCGAATTCCTGTGCTTTCAGCAGGATGTTTTCGCTGCTTTCGTTGACGAAGACCCCGATCCGGTGGCATTGTTCCGGTAGGTATTCCGGACGATGTGATACGTAGCGGGCAGATTGGGGGAAGAAGATGAAGCCCATCCAGTCTGCTCCGGCTTGCTCTATGGCGCGTATGTTTTCGGGCTCGCGCATACCGCATACCTTGATAATCATTGTTGCTTCATCCTAACATTTCTCTAGTTGGGTTATAAATTCTTTTAAGGCTTCTCCCGGTGCGGGTGTTTTCATGAAGTTTTCCCCTATCAGGAAGCCTCGGAAGCCGGCAGCCCGGAGTTGTTTGACTGTTTCGGGGCTGGAGATGCCGCTTTCAGAGATCCGGAGCATTTCTTCGGGTAGTTTTTCCGCCAGACGGAAAGAGTTTTCCACCTCTGTGTGGAAGCTTCCCAGATTACGGTTGTTGACTCCCACCATGTCAATGTTCTCGTCTATATATTCCAGTTCTTGCTCGTTGTGGATTTCCAGCAGGACTTCCAGTTCCAGTTCATGGGCTTTGAGGGCTAGGGCTTTGCATTGCTCTTTCTTCAAAGCGGCGGCTATAAGAAGGATAGCGTCCGCTCCTACGATGCGTGCCTGATAAAGTTGGTATTCATCTATAATGAAATCTTTCCTTAGAATGGGAAGTTGCACGTGGGGGCGTGCCGAACGGATATCTTTCAGGCTGCCGCCGAAGTATTTTTCATCGGTGAGGATGGAAAGTGCGGAGGCTCCGGCCGCTTCGTAAGCGGGAGGAATGGTATCTGCCTGTGCGTCTTCTTTTATCCATCCTTTGGAGGGAGAGCGACGCTTGAACTCGGAGATGATGCCGTAAGGAGAAGAGGCAAGACTGGCACGCATACTGATACGTGGCATGGGTTCGTTACAATTGTTTATCAGCATTTCTTTGCTGATGGCAGCCTTTTGCAGTTCGATCTCGATTTGCTTGCAGGCGATGATTTCTGTTAATATATCTGTCATTGTATGAGGCGTTTGGTAGTGGAATACCGGGTGTGTAGTCAACTGTTCAGTTCCACAAATTTTTTCAATGTATTCAATGCTTTTCCGCTTTCCAATGATTCACGGGCGATGGCCACGCATTCTTCTATCGGTTTGGCCGGTTCCATGGCTTGATTGGCAAAAGAAGCATTAATCAGCACTCAGTCTGTCTGGGCTTTGGTGGCTTTGTTCTCCAGTACGTTATTGAAGATTTTTGACGCTTCTTCGGGAGTGTTCCCACCATAAAGCTCTTCTTGTCTGGCGAGAGAGAAGCCTAGTTCGGATGGCTTGTAGATGGTTTCGTAGCGATTGGTCATCACTTTGAATTCATCGGTCAGTGAGATTTCGTCGTAACCGTCCAGGTTGTTTACTACGGCAAAGCCAATGCCCAGTTTTTGGAACACGTTGGTATAAAGGCGCATTTGCGGCAGATCGGCGACTCCTAGAAGTTGGTAAGCCGGAAGACATGGATTAACCAGCGGACCTAGCAGGTTGAATATGGTACGTACTTGCAGTGCTTTGCGGACAGGGCCTACACTTTTCATGGCAGGATTGAACAACTGGGCATGCATATAGACCATTCCACATTCTTCCATAGAACGGGTCAGCTTATCCGGATTGTTCGTGAATTTTACACCGTGTTGTTCGATGACATTGCTGGCTCCGCTGACGGAAGTCGCGCCATAGTTGCCGTGTTTGGCAACATGATATCCGGCTCCCGCTACAATGAAGCAGGCGCAAGTAGAGATGTTGAAGGTATTTTTTCCATCACCGCCTGTACCTACAATATCAATAGGGGTGTAAGCGGAAAAGTCTATAGGTATGCGGGTGGTGAGCAATGCTTCACGGAAACCTATCAATTCTTCTACTTTGATGCCGCGCATTTGGAAAACGGTCAGCAGGGCGGCTATCTGTGCGTCGTTATACATTCCCCGGGTTATGTTGAGCAGCAAATTCTTTGCTTCTTTTCGGGTCAGTTCCTCGTGATTGAAGAGGCGGGATAATATAGCTTTCATATTTATTATGTACGGTTTGGTTTATGCGTTTAGAAAGTTGGCTATCATGGTTTTACCATCGGGGGTTAGTACGGATTCGGGATGAAACTGGATGCCGTGGATATCGTATTCTTTATGTTTCAATGCCATGACGAGACCTTCCTGGCTTACTGCGGTTATTTCAAGGCACTCAGGGAAACCGTCCGTATCTACCACCCATGAGTGATAACGTCCTACCGGCACTTCATCCGGCAGTCCGTTGAAATTGTAATCGGTTTTCTCTCCTTTGTCTTTTAATTGATTCTTTTTAATTGAGATGGGGGTCTGTACGCCATGAAATACTTCGCTCAGATTGGTCAGTTTGCCGCCAAAAGCTTCTCCTATGGCCTGTTCTCCCAAGCATACACCCAGAATCGGTTTCTTGCCGGCATATCTTTTAATTACTTCGAGCAGCAGGCCTGCTTCTGATGGAATACCGGGACCGGGTGAAAGAATGATTTTATCGAATTTTTCCAATTCTTCCAGTTGGAAAGCATCGTTACGTAATACGGTAACTTCGGCTCCCAGTTCTTTTACCAAATGACTCAAATTGTAGGTAAATGAGTCATAGTTGTCTATAATTACTGTTTTCATGATGATTCGTTTTTACATTTGTTCTGCCAGGATGATTGCTTTTTTAAGTGCTCCCAGTTTGTTGTTTACTTCTTGTAATTCGTACTCTTCATTGCTCTTAGCTACGATGCCGCCACCGGCTTGAAACCATAGTTCGTTGTTGCGGCTGACGAATGTACGAATGGTGATAGCTTGGTTCAATGTGCCGTTCAGCCCGATAAATCCGATGCAACCTCCATAGGCTCCACGGCTGTGAGGTTCGTATTCGCTGATCAGCTGCATGGCTTTTACCTTCGGAGCGCCACTCAGGGTTCCGGCCGGGAAAGTATCAATAAATGCTTTGATGGGATTGGCTTTGGGGTTCAGTTCGCCGCTGACCCGGCTTACCAGATGAATGACGTGGCTGTAATATTGAGCTTCTTTGTAAAATTCTACTTGTACATCGTGACAATTGCGGCTCAAGTCATTGCGTGCCAGATCTACCAGCATTACGTGTTCTGCATTTTCTTTGGGATCAGCCAATAGGTTGGCGGTGAGTTCAGCATCTATTTTCTTGTCTCCGTTGCGGCGGGTGGTTCCGGCGATAGGGTCAATGGTGGCACGCCCGTTTTCTATTTTACAATGGGTTTCGGGAGAGGAACCAAAAATACGGAAGCCTCCGAAATCGAAGTAAAATAAGTAGGGGGACGGGTTGATGCTGCGTAAAGCACGGTAAAGTTTGAAATCATCTCCTTCGTAACGTTGGATAAAACGGCGTGAAAGGACGATTTGGAAAACATCGCCGCGCATACAGTGGGCAATGCCTTTGCGGATGTTCGCCTTATGTTCTTCATCGGTCAGGGTACTGGTGGTTTCGCCCACGGCACGGAAGTCGTAAGTAGTATAGTTACGGTTGTGGATCGCTTTTTCCACATAATCCAGATGGCTGTCCTCACCGTCCTGCAACATTTCCAGTAATAACATTTCGTTGCGGAAGTCATTGAAGACAATCAGGTATTTATATAAGATATACAACATATCCGGAGCATCGTTCTTAGGATCACGGCTGTCTTTTACATTGATATGTTCGAAATAGCGTACGGCATTGAAAGTGGTATAGCCATACAGTCCGCAGTAGTTGTTGTATTCTCCGCTTACCTTGAAACGATTCAGAAAATCGGAGATCGCATGGTCTGCCCGGAAATGTTCGCTGATGGGATGTTCTTCTATGCTGCCGTCAGGGTAGGTGGCAGTGGCTGTGCCATGATTGATTCCGATGCTGGCTACAGGATTCAGTCCGATGAAAGAACGGTTGTTCTCACTTCCATGATAGTCGGAACTTTCCATCAGTGCACTCTGTGGGAAAATGTCGCGCACTTTCAGATAGGTACTGACCGGTGTATGCAGGTCACCCAGTATGGTTTTGCATCGGGTGGTATAGGTAAAAGTTTTCATTGTTTCTTTTCTGTTTATAGTTGTCCGTATAGGGTTTTTGCTCTCATGGGTTTCTATGTGTTATTGCAAGGAGGTCCTTGTGCCGGATTCTTTCAAGTAGGTTTCAATATCCTTATCTCCGCGTCCTGATACGGTGAGAACCACTATATCCGTTGGCTTGAATCTCATTTTGTCCAATGCTCCCAATGCATGAGCCGATTCCAATGCAGGAATGATACCTTCCAGCCGGGTCAGCTCAAATGCGGCACGGATGGCTTCATCATCGTTTATGGCGAGTACCAAAGCGCGTTGCTGTTTGGCCAGATTGGCATGCATGGGTCCTATGCCCGGATAATCCAGACCGGCAGAAATGGAGTAAGGTTCCTCTATTTGTCCGTCCTCGTTTTGGATAACCAAGGTCTTTGCTCCGTGGATAATTCCCATTTTCCCCAGTTGGATGGTAGCGGCCGAGAAACCGGTGTCTATACCTTTGCCTCCTGCCTCGGCCAGGACAATCTGCACACGTTCATCATCTATATAGTGATAAATGGTTCCTGCCGCATTGCTTCCTCCTCCTACACAAGCCATCAAGTAATCGGGATATTCCCTTCCTTCCTGTTCTTTCAGCTGCTTTTTGATTTCTTCGCTGATAACGGATTGCAGACGTGCCACCATATCAGGGTAGGGATGAGGGCCTACGGTAGAGCCGATGACATAGTAAGTATCGGCAGGGTGGCAACACCAGTCGCGGATGGCTTCGTTTGTAGCATCTTTCAGTGTCATGTTGCCGGAAGTGACCGGGCGGACTTCGGCTCCCAGCATTTTCATCTTTTCTACATTGATATGCTGGCGTTCTACATCGGTCTTGCCCATGTAAACAATGCATTGCATGTTCATCAAAGCGCATACCGTAGCGGTGGCCACCCCATGCTGTCCAGCTCCGGTTTCTGCAATGATACGTTTTTTCCCCATACGTTTTGCCAGTAACACCTGTCCGATGGCATTATTGATTTTATGTGCTCCGGTGTGGTTTAAATCTTCACGTTTCAGGTAGATCTTACAGCCATATTTCTTGCTTAGCCGGTTTGCCAGGTAAAGAGGTGAAGGGCGTCCTACATAGTCGCGTAGTAACTGGTGGAATTCTTGTTTGAATCCTTCACTTTCCAATACTTTGGAATAGGCATTCTGCAATTCTTCCACACAGCGGTGAAGGATTTCGGGAATATACGCCCCTCCAAATTCGCCATAATAACCTTCTTTGTTTACCTGATAAGTTTTCATTGTCGTTCTATATTTTAATGTTAATTGCACTAACGAAAAAAGGCCTGTCGTAAGTACGACAGGCCTTCAGTTTGAATATCCTTTTAGAATGTCAGGTATATATACATGGTCTGGTTCCCTTACGACTTGTTTAGTTGTAAGAAACGCCACCAATATGTATTTACCATGATTCTATTCATAAAATCTGTTTTTATTTTGGGACAAATGTAAGCGTTTTGTTTTAAACTCCAAAGAAAAACTTACTTTTTTTTTATTTATTTGCAGCTTCGTGTATTTTCCCTTTCACTTCTTCCACTTTCTCACCTACTTTTCCGGCTACTTCACTGCTTACTTCTTCTGCTTTATGTTTTGCATGATGAGCCAGGTCTTTTGCATCTTCTTGTAAGTCCTGAATGGCATCATACACGTCTCTTCTCAATTTGCGGCCTCTGTTGCTGTGCGCAAAACAACTTAATGCACTGCCGACCAGCGCTCCTAGTGCCAGTCCGGCAAAGAATTTTCCATTATTCATAATCTTATTACTTTAAATTCTTATCAATTTGATGGATTAATTTGAAAGACAAACGC
>ENA-ORID01000069-ORID01000069.1-human-gut-metagenome-genome-assembly--contig:-NODE-69-length-21874-cov-6.84092_pt1 | contig 21874 bp, 23 predicted proteins | sample MGYA00243028_ERZ508742 | MGnify/ENA primary metagenome ERZ508742 (study PRJEB26277, sample SAMN04329837) | human gut metagenome | biome: human-associated habitat | host: Homo sapiens | place: USA... | reverse complement strand
CAACTTCATCGATGCCAGGTTTTTGAATAAGACCGACTTATACAGTGCTACGATTATATAACTCAATGGCGGAAGGTTATTCAATTACGGCAGTGTCAGATTCGATGAAACTGACGGTAAGACAAGAACCAACAACTCCACCGCAACCGTCATCATCAACCACTATGAGGCCCGGATAAGCGGCTATGAAATAGAGGGTGGCCTGTCTGTGTACAACGATGGCTTCATCGAAACATCTAAATTTACAAACTCATCATCCGATGTCCTATACAACAGTTGCACCGTTATTGTGAAAAAAGAATTCAAGTTCAGAAACGTAACATTAAACAAGGGGGCCATTACCGCCGGCCGTGCCAACGAAACTGACACAGAGTGGCTGCCTGTACCCGAAATAGAAAGCCTGACCGACTCCAAATTCACGCTGATAGACGGCTCCATGATTAAAGCCAGAGAGTTCGAAGTAAAACGCGGTGACGTCATTTTCCAGGCAGTGAATGTCACCAACAATGACAAGTCAATGATTAAGGCCGAAAAAATTAAATTCGAAGAGCCCACCAACGTCCAATTATTAAGCAACAATCTGGTCATAGAAGGAAAAATAGAGGGTCTGAGCCAGTATCACCCGTTTAAGAAGAACGAAAGCGTCAATACCGGTTATGATGAATCCAAATACACCATCGAGACTTGTGGCGGAATCTATGACGAAGGCAATAAGGGTGAAGAAGAGAAAGACCCCGACTTCCCCATCGAAATCAAAGACAGCGACGTGTATACGTTTGCTTTTGAGGACAATTGGCCTGCATATGGCGATTTTGACATGAACGACCTTGTAATCGTAATGTCCGGAAAAAAACTGCAAGTAGATAAAAACGGTATAGTGACACGCCTCAGAATGACTCTTGAACTGCGAGCCGCAGGTGCAGCCAAGACATTGGGGGCCGGTATCCGCTTCACTAAACTCTCTCAAGATATAAAGCCCGACAAGTTCAGAACCAATGGAAAAGACGTATCATTCGAGAATAAGCAAAGCATCCCCACTTATCTCCTCTTCAGTGATGCATGCACCGAATTGTGGGGAAGTCAGTATACCGATACTGAAAAGCGTATCAACACCCTTGAAAACGGTCCGTTCAAAAAAGATACCAAGGAATATAACATCATCATGGAATTTCCCGTCTCCGCCAATGTAAAGCCGGAAGACCTGAACATCAACAATATTGATATTTTCGCCATCACAGCTCCCTCCACAACCCAAAGGAGGCGTACGGAAGTACACGTAGCGGGCTTTGCTCCGACAGACTTGGGCGGTACTCATTACTTCAATAGCGGTAATGACGACTCATCCGTTGCCGAAAACAGATACTATCTCAGCAAAGAAAACCTTGCCTGGGCTGTTGTAATCCCTCAAGAATTTGCATGGCCTTTTGAGAACAGAAACGTCACTATGGTATATGACAAGTTCCGGTCGTGGATTACCACCGGCGGACAACAAGACAACAACTGGTATCAGTCACACAACAAAGACGTATATCCTATTGAAAATTTGACTCCGCTCAATAGAGACTGAAATATGGCCAATCTATACGGCAACCCGAAAAACGTGAAGAAATACACCGGCAAACATATTCTCACGTTTTTTCTCATTTTGCGTTAAAGCAGGTTAGCAAATATTCATTGTCGTCAGTAAGCGGGCGAGTTCAATAAAACAACAGTTTTTTTTATTACTGCATAGTAAACAAACAAAGCAACAACGCTATAATAAACAGAACAATGAAAAAAATCTTACTGGTTGATGACAAAGCCACCATAGGCCGCGTACTTAAGATTTATTTAGGGACAGAATACGACCTGGAATATTTTGAAAGCCCTCTAAAGGCTCTTGAGTGGCTTAACGAAGGCAATGTCCCCGACCTTATCATCTCCGACATTCACATGCCCCACATGCGCGGCAATGAATTCCTGTACTATCTGAAAGGGAACGAGCTGTTCAAACATATCCCCGTAGTGATGCTCTCCAGTGAGGAAAGTACCGTCGAACGCATCCAGTTGCTCGAAGCCGGAGCGGCAGATTACATACTCAAGCCATTCAACCCGTTGGAACTCAGGGCACGCATCAAGAAATACATCTGAAAAAGAACTGAAAGGAAGATATGCTATATTATATCTACATAGGAAACAGCCAGACTGCCATCGACCACCTGAGCAAGGTTACCAATGGCATGTTCGTTACTGTCTCCGGTGCCCGTAAAGCTGCCAAAATCATAGACGGCATCCGCGAACGGTATAACACATCCATCCTTTACGAGCAAACCGACACAGAAAAGGATTGCCTTGACATCACCTGCCTCCACAAGAGGTTTCCACGCGTATACATAATACTTATCACCGAAGGCTTGCCGGAGCAAACCGACACAGAAAAGGATAGCCTTTACTTCACCTGCCTCCACAAGTTGTTTCCACGCGTATACATAATACTTATCACCGAAGGATTGCCGGCAGAAGCCCGCAAAGCCTATCTGCAGGCAGGCGTCAATAATACACTGCCGCCACAAGCCGATGAAACGAGCATCCACCGAATGACCCAGTTCCTGCAAGTGCGTCAAAAGCATAAAATGCAGGAATTCAGCCAAAGCCACCGAAAGATGCTTAACACATTTCATCTGCCCGCATGGAAACGTGCGTTCGACATTTTGTTTGCCATATGCGCCCTAATCATACTATCTCCGTTACTTATCGGCACTGCCATTGCCATCCGTCTCGAAAGTAAGGGTAAAGTCATCTATAAGTCGCAACGTGTAGGCAGTAACTACCGGATATTCAACTTCCTGAAGTTCCGCTCCATGTACACCAATGCGGACAAGAAGCTGAAGGAACTCAATGCCCTCAACCAGTACAAAATGGAAGAAGAAGCGGCAGACGATACCCCCGACATCCGGTTCGACGACCTTACAGGCTCTTCCGATGAAGAAGCTAACTTACTGATTTCTGATGACTTCATCATACCGGAAAAAGATTTTTTCCGGCAAAAGGCCCAATCCAAAGAAAGCCCGTTTGTCAAGATAGAAAACGATCCGCGCGTCACACGCATCGGCCGTTTCATCCGTAAATACAGCATTGACGAACTTCCGCAGCTATTCAACGTCCTGAAAGGCGATATGAGCATCGTAGGCAACCGTCCGCTTCCGCTCTATGAGGCCGAACTGCTGACCAGCGACGCATACATAGACCGCTTCATGGCTCCTTCCGGACTGACCGGGCTCTGGCAAGTGGAAAAGCGTGGCGGAGCCGGTAAGATGTCGGCGGAAGAACGAAAGCAACTGGATATTAAATATGCACAAGAATTCTGTTTCCGGCTGGACATGAAGATACTTCTAAAAACGTTCACCGCTTTTGTACAGAAAGAGAACGTGTAAGTATTAAAACTAAAAAAACAAACAGACAAATGATAAAAGCCCATACACATCCCCTATCATATCTCTGTACAGCTACATTTATTCTGTTCCTGTTGCCCCAGTCCATCCATGCCCAGACGGACATGACCCGTGAAGAGCGTATCAAAATTCTGGAGGCACTGAAAGAAAGCGATGCCATTCTGGAGAAGAGTATCTCAGGAAGCCAACTACCGGAAACACAACACTATATCGAAGGTTTTGATCTGCCGCCCCTTTCCGTATTTATGGATGCCGTCATAGAAAACGCCACTGTAAAGCGGGCACACTCCCAGGTAGAGCAGGTAAAGAACCAATACCGCATAGAAAAAAGAAACTGGTGGAACTACTTCCGGCTGAACGGAAATTATGCATACGGGCGTTACAACGTATTGAACGACAACAGCGATTCCTACAACGACTGGTATCAGTCCACCACAGCCAGTTCCCGGTACACCTTCAACGTAGGAGCCAGCTTCAGTGTAGGTCTCGGCGATTTATTCAACCGTCCGCTCCGGCTGAAGAACTATCGTTACAACATCGAGCAGCTTCAATACACGCAGGAAGAAGTAATGGAAGAACGGCGGCTCAAAGTGCTGGAAGCATATAACAATGTGACGGCGCAACTGGCAACCATCAAAGCCAAAGCGGAGAATGCCGCCCTCTACAACGCTCAGATGAAAATCTCGGAGAACAATTTTATACAAGGTAAAATAGACATCATCTCTCTTTCACTGGAGCGGGCGCGCCGTTCCGGAGCGGTGACTTCCTATGCCGAAGCACGCGTTTCGCTGCATAACGCCATCATTTTACTTGAGATGCTGACAAATGTAAAAATAATCAAAGGGAAATAAAATCTTATGGATATAATACAGTTTATAGCACAATTCTTCTACCGCATCCGTTACTGGCTGTTGTGGGGTGGATTTATTGTCACAGCACTGGTGGCGTACTTCACCCAGTTCCTGCCGTTCAGCTATACTGTAAACAGCAATATCTATGCCGGTGTAACCAATGTTACCAATATTGACGGCAGTAAGATTGAAAACATCAGCAGCACTTTCGACAATCTCATCAACATAGCCAAGTCCAAAAGCACATTGGAGAAGGTCTCTCTCCGCTTGCTTGCCACGAACCTTGTATATGGCGAGGAGTGGCAGGATAATATGTACATCCAGGCAAAGCACTACCGCCAACTCCTGCAGCATACACCCAAAGAAGTGCTGGCTTTGGTAGACCGTTCCTCGTTGGACAAAACCGTCGGGAACCTGCAAGCATACCGTCAGGAAAGTGCCGCCAACTTTGTATACTCCATGTTCAGCCGTCCTACGGAGTTTTACAGTTTCCACGCACTCGAGCAGATAACCGTGAAACGTTTGGGCACAAGTGACCTGATAAGTTTCACCTACACAAGTCCCGACCCGGGTATCACCCAAAACACCATCAAGATTTTAGAGGACGAACTTATCAAAGCATCAAGATTTTAGAGGACGAACTTATCAAAGCATACGAAATACTCCGTTTCAGCGCCACGAACAGTGCCATCGCTTACTTTGAGGAGCAAGTAAGACTTGCCAAAACCAACCTTAACAAAGAAGAAGACAACCTGATGCACTATAATGTAGAGCATTCGGTAATCAACTACGACAATCAGAGTAAAGAGCTGGCGGTAACCAAATACAATCTGGACGACCGTGAGGAACTTGCCCAACGAACCTACAAAAGTGCCGTGGCTCTCCGTCGGATGCTGGAAGATAAAATGGACATCCGCGCCAAGATTATACGCGATAACACGAAGCTGCTCAAAGAACTTGAAAAAGTTACGGAACTGAACCAGAATATCCTGGAGCAGGAAATCTTTTCAACGGATACGGAACTAAAAGACAACGAACAGTTGCGACAGAACAGGACCGACTTGCGAAACTCGGAAAATAGAATCAGCCAGATTTCAGACAACCTCAACGAATACAATTTCACCAAAGAGGGTGTCGGTATCGATAATATGGTAACAGAATGGCTGATGGCATGTATCAACGAGGCAAAGACAAAGGCCGAACTGAAAGTCCTTCAGGAACGCCGGAACGACATCCTGAACCAATATCGGGAATTTGCTCCAGTGGGCACTCAAGTAAAACGTAAGGAGCGTGCCATCGGCATAGCCGAAGACACCTACCGTGAACAGCTCCGCGGACTGTCCGAAGCGCGGCTCCGCCTGCAAAACATAAAAATGACCACTGCCAACCTGCAAATCATCGCTCCACCCGAGTTCCCGCTTACCGACAACGGCCGTAAGCGCCTGCTCTACGTCGTGGCTGCTCTGATTGGCAGTTTGATATTCATTACTTTCTACTTCCTCATCATTGAACTGACAGACCGCACGCTACGGGATGCCGAACGCAGTCACCGCCTTAGCGGCCTTCCCGTCATCGCCGCATTCAACGGTATCAGCAACCTGAAGTTCCGAGGATTCCTGAAAGTATGCAACCGCCGTGCCGCCGCCTATTCCTGCCATCAGCTCGACAGGTATCTGGCAACAGGACGCCCTACCGTCATCAACCTGCTCAGTATGGAAGAGCGGGAAGGTAAAAGTTTTCTGGCCAAATATTTTGCCGACCATTGGGCTTCCGTGGGACTTCGCACCCGTATCGTAAAACACGATGTCGATTTTGAGACCAACGACAAGAAATACGTCCGGGCACAACAACTATCCGATTTCTGGCAACTGAACTCCGCCGAGCAGATACCGGACATCATTCTTGTGGAATACCCGTCCATAAGCACTGCCAGCCTGCCTTTGACCGTACTGAAACAAGCCGATGTCAACCTGCTCATAGCCAACGCCTGCCGTTTATGGGGTAAAAACGATGATATCAACCTGAAATCCATCAAAGAAATGCTGGGTGACACTCCGTTATCACTTTATCTCAACAATGCCGACCGTGAAGTCGTGGAATCGTTCACCGGCGAATTACCGCCCAAGACACCTCTCCACAGCTTCGTCAGCCGATTGTCCCAACTGGGACTGACCGCTAAAAAAGCTGCTGTAAAATGAGTATCAAGCGAAGTTACATATCATCTCCCGCCTTAACCTTTGCCATACTCTGCATCGGTTTAGGATGTATCGTCGCAGCTACTTTGAAGCAAAATTTAGCGATAGCAGGACTGGTGGCGGCACTGCCCGCCCTCTTGTGTATTCTGATTTTGCATCTTCGCAAACCGGAACGCTTCCTATTCCTGCTATTCATTTTCAATTATTTCTTCACCCCATTGGCGCGTTACAGCCGGCAGGACGGACTCAGCATACTGTCGGACATCATCTGGTGGAGCGTGCTTCTCATCGTCATCGTCCAGACTGCGCTACACTACCGTTTTCCCTGGAAACGGGCCGTCAACACTCTCACCATAGGGGGTGCCGTACTGGCGGTGTATTGCCTTATGGAAGTCGTTAACCCCACCGCATCCCTGGAAGCATGGATTTATTCCAGGGGATTCATTTACAATACGTTTCTCGTGTCTCTAATCACGGTGCTGCTGGCAACATCCTATAAGCAAATCAGCCGGCTGATATTCCTGTTCTCCATACTTACGTTCATCGCCATACTGAAAGGCCTCTGCCAGAAATTCATCGGTTTCGACGCCGTCGAATACAATGCCATGATGGAAAGCGGCATGTACAAGACGCACTTGCTGCCCCAAATCACCCGCTACTTCTCCATCTTTACCGATGCAGGGAATTACGGTTCCAACATGGGATTCACCTGCGCGCTGTTCGGTATTGCCGGCTTGTTCTGCAAGAAGTCCAGCCTGAAAGTATATTACTTTTCCATCTCCGCACTCTCATTATACTCGATGTTCATTACAGGTACCCGAGGAGCTATCGTAGTGCCCCTGGGCAGTCTGTTGCTTTTTGCGCTTATCAGCAAGAACATCAAACTGATGAGTGCTGCCGCAGTGGGAGGAATTTGCATCTATGTTTTCTTCGCATTTACATACGTGGGAGAAAGCAACTACATGATACGGCGCATGCGCACGGCATTCCGTCCCAATAAAGACGCGTCCTATCTGGTAAGAAAGCAGAACCAGAAAAAGCTGGCGGAGTATCTCAGGAACAGACCGTTCGGCGAGGGGCTCGGCCTGGGCGGTGTGGAAGCCCGGAGATTCGGAAGCAGGCTGACAACCACCATCCCCAACGACTCCACCTACGTCAAGATATGGACGGAAACGGGCGTTGTGGGCATTCTCCTTTACCTACTGATTTATGCGGGCAGCCTGCTATGGGGATGCTACTGCATCATGTTCAAAATAAGGAATGACGAGCTGCGCCACCTGCTCACCGCACTTGCCTGCGGCATATTCGGCATGATGCTCAGCGCCTACGGGAACGCATTCTTCACCCAGTTCCCCACCGGCATTATGATGATTATGTTCCTGGGCATACTGATGAACGGGAAATATATAGACGAACGTCTGACGATTGAAAAACAGCAGGCATTATTAACCACAACTAAAAAAGATTCGATGCTATGATGTCCAACATTTTTAACATATTCAGCATAGACTGGTGGATGGATGAGAGCAACAATGCGCTACAAATGACAGATTCCGTCCTATTCCTGCTGCTGGCTATTCCGGTAGCCTACCTGTTTCTCTGCGCACTCTTCTCGCTCGGAAAGTACAAGAACCCTTATCCGGCGGCAGCCGTACAACACCGTTTCTTAGTGCTTTTTACCGTATTGCGCAACGGGAAAGAAGTAATTGAATCCGTCAACCGCTTTCTGGATACCCAGCAATACCCGCGCGACAAATACGACGTTGCTATAGCAGCCACCCAACTGCCCGAAGAGGACCTTGTCACCCTGTTGCAAATGCCCGTAAACATCGTAGTGCCCGACAAGGAATACTGCACCAAAGTCTACGCCATCCAGCAGGTTATGGAACGCTATGCTCCCGATGAATACGACCTGATTGTCATCTTCAATTCCGACAACCATATCGTGCCGAACGCCCTCAGCATGTTCAACAACGCCTACTACTCCGGTTGCGATTCCATCCAGGCACACCGCATAGCGGAGAACCTGAATACCAGCATCGCTGTTCTCAATGCCACCAGCGAAGAAATCAACAACAACCTTTTCCGTCTCGCACGGCAATGGCATTCGATTTCACCATGTTCCATGAACGTGCTCCCAAGCTGAAAGGCTCCGATATAAGCAAGGCGATGGAAACCGTACTGCTGGAACAGAACATCTACACCGAATATCTGGCGGAAGTGGTATGTTACAGCAAGAAAGAAGATAATGCAGACGGCTACCAGACGCAACGCATCAGTTGGATCCGTTCGCAATATACCAGCACATTCTTTGCGCTGAGGTATCTCCCGCTGGTATTGCTGAAAGGTGAATGGGACTATGCCCTCAAACTTTTTCAGTGGCTGATGCCTTCCCGTTTCCTGCTTATCGCACTAATTCTGCTATGCACGGCAGGTGTCACCCTGCTGAACTGGACCTGGGCTCCCAAGTGGTACGTACTGCTTGCAACGCTTATCCTCACCTTCCTCATGGCACTGCCCGAAGGAGAAGTCAGCCGCCGTCTCCGCAAAGCCATCTGGACGCTCCCGGTACTTATGTTTACAGCCGTATTCAGCCATATAAAACGGTTCTTCTATAAAAAGAAATAAGGAGTACACAGCATGAAGATAGCCATAGAAGCCCAACGGATTTTCCGTCCCGACAAGCACGGCATGGATTTCGTAGCACTGGAAACCATCCGCGAATTGCAGAAACGGAACGACGGCAATGAATACTACATTATCGTGGCTCCGGGCAAAGACCATTGCCTGGAAGAATCTGCCAACCTCTCCATTGTGGAAGTGGCGTGTCCCACCTACCCGCTTTGGGAACAGATAGCCCTGCCGCTGGCGGTGAAACGTTTAGGGGCGGACCTGCTGCATTGCACGTCCAACACAGCCCCGCTCTGCTGTCCGATTCCGCTGGTGCTGACACTCCACGACATCATCTATCTGGAACCCCGCCAACAGCGCAGTCCCTCGCTTTATCAGGAAATGGGCCGGCACTACCGCCGCCTCACCGTACCACGGATTCTGAAGAAATGCCGGAAAATCATTACCGTTTCGCACTTCGAACGCAACCGCATCCGCGAAGCCCTGAACATTCCTGCCGACCGCATCACAACCATCTACAACGGCTATAGCAGACATTTCCGTCCGATGGACGACATAGACATGCAGATAGTAAACCGCTACATCCCCCAAAAAGACTTCCTGTTCTTCCTGGGAAACACGGACCCTAAAAAGAATACGGCGCGGGTGCTGAAAGCCTACAGCCTTTATCTGGAAAAATCATCCGTAAGGCGTCCGCTACTCATCGCAGACCTCAACGAAACCTATATAGACAGGCTGCTGCAACAGGAAAACATCAGTAACCGCCTGAAACGGCACCTATTCTATCCCGGCTATATCCACAACGCCGACCTCGCCACACTGTACAATGCAGCATTCACTTTCCTCTACCCCTCGCTGCGCGAGAGTTTCGGCATCCCTCTGGTGGAAGCTATGGCTTGCGGCACTCCCGTCATTACGGGAAACACCTCTTCCATGCCCGAAATAGGCGGTCCGGACATACTTGCCGCAGACCCCTGTCGGCCGGAAGAAATAGCCGGTGCAGTGCTGCGTCTCGAAAATGAAGACGCGCTCTATCGGCAGCAACGGGAATACGGACTGCTGCGTGCCCGGCAATTCTCGTGGAAAAAGACAGCCGATGAGCTGATTCAGGTATATCAATCACTCGACATATAAATGACCTCCGCCCATGAAAACCCTTTTTCTTGTCTTTTACGGATTTCAGGAATACAACGGTATCAGTAAGAAAATCAGATACCAGGCGGACGCCCTCAGGCTATGCGGGGCAGATGTACGCACCTGCCACTACGAGGTTGGCAACGACGGCAGCCGGAAGTGGATGATAGACAAAGATGTGCTTGCCGATTTGGGCAAAGGAATACCCGCCAAAATAAAAAAACGGCTGTCGTTCGCCCCTATCCTGCAATACGTTCGCCGGGAAGGCATACAATGCGTATATATCCGCTCCTATCACAACGCCAATCCCTTTACCATACACTTCGTGAGGATGCTGAAAAAGCAGGGTGTAAGAGTGCTGCTGGAGATACCCACATATCCCTATGACCACGAATATTCTTCCGGCATGGAGAAAGTACAGTTGTACACGGACAAGCTGTTCCTCCATGCGTTCTGCAGGTACGTCGAATTCATTGTAAATGACCACGAATAATCTTCCGGCATGGAGAAAGAACAGATGTACACGGACAAGCTGATCCGCCAAGCGTTCTGCAGGTACGTCGATTTCATTGTAACCTTCTCCAGCGATGACCGGATATTCGGTCGCCCCACCATCCGCATATCCAACGGAATAGATTTCGCCCGCATCCCCCTGCGCTCTCCCCGGCACGGCACGAGCAAGGAACTCCACCTGATAGGAGTTGCCGAAATCCACTTCTGGCATGGTTTCGACCGGTTGCTGAAAGGCCTGGGAGCATATTACGGCAACAACCCCGAATATAAAGTCTATTTCCATCTGATAGGCAAACCGAGCGGCAGGCGGGAAGAGAAAGACATTGCAACACTCATCCGCCGGTACTGCTTGCAGCCGTTCGTCACCCTGTACGGAGCAAAGCATGGCGAGGAGTTGGACGCGCTTTGTGGACGCGCTTTGTTACCGTGCAGACTTTGCCTTAGGCAGTCTGGCACGGCTTCGCTGCGGCATATACAACATCAAGACCCTGAAAAACAGGGAATATGCGGCGCGCGGGTTCGGCTTCGTCTACTCCGAAACGGACGATGATTTCGACCGCATGCCCTACACGCTGAAAGTGCCCGCCGACGAAAGTCCCGTCAGCATCCCCGCCTTGATAGAGTTCTGCCAGCACATGACCGTGACGCCGCGGGAAATAAGAGATTCCATCCGACACCTTTCTTGGGAAGAACAGATGAAAAAAGTGTATGAACAGATTGTCCGAATAAAAAAGTAAAATACCATGCCCGAAGTTTCCGTTATCATCCCCATATACAACACGGCTGCCTACCTGCGCAAGGCGCTGGACAGCATTTGCGACCAGACCCTGAAAGAGCTGGAGATAATCCTTATCGACGACGGCTCTACCGACGGAAGCCGCGGCATCATCGAAGAATACGCGAAACGCGACGCAAGAATCCGGTGGTACGCGCAGCCCAACCAGGGATTATCCGTTGCACGCAACCGAGGATTGCTGCATGCTACCGGCAAGTACATATATTTTATGGACAGTGACGACATATTGGATACGCAAGCCCTCCGGCACTGCCATGATTTGTGCGAGAAAAGAGAACTGGACTTCATCTTCTTCGATGCAAAACCGCTGACGGAGTCGGCTGACAGCCAGAATATTCCCAATTATGACAGAAAAGGGAAAATAGACGAATCCGTACATTCCGGCATGGAATTGCTGGATTATGAGCTGAGCAACCGCCTGTTCCTCACTCCCGTTTACCTGTGCATGGTCAATCGCCTGTTCCTGAAAAAATGCTTCACTTGCTTTCATCCCGGCATTATCCACGAAGACCATTCTTTTGCCATGATGATTTATCTGAATGCACAAAGAGTATGCTACGTTCCCAAGGCTTTCTTCGGGCGAAGAATACGTCCCCACTCCATTATGACCAATCGCTTCGGAATGCGCAACATCGAGGGATACACCACCGTATGTACCCAAATGCAGGCACTCGGGCAAGAACATCCCGAATGGAAAACGGTCATCCGCAAATACCTGTCCTACACCCTGAACGATGTAATCTGGGCGGGACACCGGATGTCGCTGCTAGAAAAAACAGCAACCGCCTGCCGCTTCAGACGCGTTCAGAGGCCTGCGGCTCGGAAAATATGTAAGCTTCAGATACTGGGCTGTATTCTGGCTGAAGAAAAAATAGGAAAAGACCATGAAAGCGCTTGTTTCCATCATCACCGTCAACTATAACGGGCTGCGCGATACCTGCGAAATGATAGACTCTTTCCGCAACCACGAAACCTATCCGCACTACGAAATCATCGTTGTGGACAATGGTTCGCGCCTGCCCGAAGCGGAAGAAATACAGGAACGATACAGGGGTAACCTCGTACCGGACGGCTCCTTATCAGACAGCCCTGCATCGGACAACCCCGCCTCCTTTCCTCCCGTCAAAGTGGTGCGGAACATCAACAACGGATTTGCCGGCGGCAACAATGCCGGACTGAAAGCCGCCGGAGGAGATTATCTCTTTTTCATCAACAACGACACCCTCATCAAAGAACCGGTACTGGATGCGTTGGTACGACGCATGGAGTGCGACCCGCAACGTAACGGCGGCGTATCGCCCATGTTGAAATTCGCTGCTTGTCCGGACATCCTGCAATATGCAGGCTTCACTCCTCTAAGTTCCCTTACACTGCGCAACGCATCCATCGGATTCATGCAACAGGACGGCCCGCGCTTCCGTACTCCCTGCGAAACCGCCTCATTGCACGGAGCCGCCATGATGGTAAGCCGGCAGGCGCTACAGGATGCAGGCCCCATGAGCGAAATATATTTCCTTTTTTACGAAGAGCTGGACTGGTCTGCACAGCTTAGGAAAGCCGGTTACCGCCTATGGTACGAACCTGCTGCCGTAGTCTACCACAAAGAGAGCATGACAGCGAAGCGAGGCAGTCCGATGCGGGAATTCTACCTGTCGCGCGCCCGTGTGCTCTTCGCCCGCCGAAATCTGCAAGGCTTCAGGAAATACCTGTCTTGTACCTACCTCTGCATCCTCGCCGCTCCTAAAAAAGCGGCCGTATATCTGCTGCACGGACAAGGCGCACTTGCCAAGGCAACGCTATGCGGCACTTATCGGGGAATGTTCGTTCAGTACCGATAAAAGTTTATCCCCATTAAACTCATAGTTTATTAGGAATAAACTTCCGGTTCAATAGGAATAAACTTTCAGTTTAATGGGGATAAATTATAATAAACTCCACATGTATGCATTCTATTTACGCCGCAAACGCTTCACCAGCGAACGCATCCCTGCCGAACAGCAATAGAAGCTGCTGCACAATATCAGCAGAAATACCAGAGAGGAGACCAGCGCATATACAATCCACATGCCATATCCCCGGGACGGCTCCGCCAACGGAAGGAAACAAAGTACCGCATCCGTCAGCCCCCATGAAAGAACGGCAAGCAGCAGATACCGGAATATATTTTTCCAATATGACTTCACGGACATTTTAAACCCCTCTTTGTAAAGAAAATAAGGCTTCCAGATACTGATAACGGTTATCGAACTGGCTATATCTCCCAGCAATACTCCCGGAAGTCCCCACAAATAGCCGCCTGCCAATGCCACCGCTACTGTTATCGCCAGTGTGGCAACCGGTGCCCATGTGTCGTGAAACAGTCCGTAACCGAAAATGAACTGGTCGTTCGTACCCCTGAACTGACTGATAAAGAAGTTGGTAAGAATCACAATCAAGACGGAACGGGGCAGTATGTACTCCTCGCCCAGCCACACCGTAATGAACGGGTCCATCAGATGATACAACGCGAACGTCAGAAACGAGGCTATCAAAAAGCGCAATGAGCTCAACTCCCAAAATACCTGCTGGATACGCTTCATATCCCCCTCGGCTATCAGACTGCCCACCCCTGCGCCGGTACTGCCCAGAAAGTTATCGACCAACTGATTCAGCGTGGTGCGCAGCAGCATATAGTTACCGTAATAACGTGCTGGATACGCTGCATATCCCCCTCGTCTATCAGACTGCCCACCCCTGCGCCGGTTCTGCCCAGAAAGTTATCGACCAACTGATTCAGCTTGGTGAGCAGCAGCATATAGTTACCGTAATACGCCACCAGTTTCAATGAAGTAAATGCGTAGACCAGAAAAGGCAAAAGCTGCGTTCTGCCCATTCCCGCCAGCTTATGTACAAACATCTGACGGGCTTTACGCACAATAATCCTATTCTCCGGATATTTCAGTCTGCCTTCCGACACACTGCACTTCAGCCACGGATATACCCGGTTTATCTTCCAGTTCAGTATGAACGAATACAAAATGCCGAATGTCAGTTCAATGGCTATCCACAGATAAAGACTGCCCACGTAGCATACCAATGCTATTTGCAGGAGAATCTTGACGATATTGGCCGTTTGAAAATAAACGGTGACTACATAGTTGCGCTGGTCGGCGCCCAGCAGGGTTTGCCGATAATTAACAAAATAACTGATGAGAGCGGAAGTCAAAAATGCAAAATAAGCAAAATAGATTACTCCGAGGCGGATGCCGGCATCGGCGAATATATAGGGCAGGAAGCAGGCCAAAAGCAGTCCCGCACCCAAAATCAGCAGTCCTACGTTACGATAGAGATAAGCCAGTACCGAAACAATCTCCTTTATCCTGTCCCGATTTCCGTCGAAAATCGGTTTGTAAAGCACATAGCCGATGGAAGCTCCGATGCCCAGCTCCGCCAGATTGAGAAAGCCAAGCAGGTTCTGCATCGTACTCGTCAGCCCGACAAAGTCCGCCCCCAGTTTCTCAAGAAATATCTTCCTGGAGAAAAAGGAGATGAAAAGGGTGACAAGGTAAAAGAATACATTGACACGCGCATTCAGATAGCTTTTATGGAGGCGGGATTCTGACATTGTAAAACATTATTTATAGAACCTTGGTTATGGAAGTACAATGAAACTTACTTTTTAACAGCTCTGCAAAAGTCCTGTATACGTTTTTCCAACTTTCAAACCGAAGATAAATACACAAAGCTCTACAATATCCTTTACTGCCGAAGTGCTTGCGGCAATCCGTCACACGGGAATAACTGTAAAGCACCTTATCGCTACGCCCTATATCCAGCAAAAAGCGGTTGTAACGGCAAGCAACCTTTACACGGGCAAGAAGAGTGTCTGACCGCACTCCATACTGCAATGAATCTTTTCTGACTGTGACACAATAAACATACCCGGAACATGCCGCTACTTTACGGGCATGATAATCCACATAAGCGGCAAACATGGCATCGTTGGCGGCAACCGTTTCATCAAAGCAAATACGGTATCTGCGTACCAATTCTGCGGAAACCATCTTAGCCCAGGGTACGTCGTTACGGTATTTCAGAATTTCAAGGTCCATGTCCTCCGCTATTTTCCCATTATGGATCTGGCGTGACGGAACCGGAGCCAGTGTATCCGAATCGACTGTTTCCGCACGGAACGTAATCAAGTCATAGTCCGTATTCCGGTAAGTATCCAATACGTTCAGGAAGCCGGGCAGAAAGAAATCATCGGCATCCGCAAATACCAGCCATCTGCCTTTGGCTCTGGCAAGTCCGCAATTACGGGCATAACCGGCTCCTCTGCCCTCTTTGGTAAAGAGAATCTCCACATCCGTCCTGTCACTGCCCGGAAAATGAGCAAAGTCCACAACATCCGGAGAACTGTCATCATCTGCCACGATAATCTGCACATCGTCCCTTGACGGAATGAAGTCGAGACACCGTTGCAACAGGCAAGGTATGTCCTTATGGGGAATAATGATTGAATATAGAATTTCCATTTCTTCTTATCGTAAAATGAAACCAAACCTGCCCTATGCCTTTTCGGGATAACCGAATACGTACCTGAACCGGCAACTGCAAAGTATGGACATATAGAGATTATAACAAAAGCAGAAACCATGCAACAGGAACTGCCTGCCCCACTTGTCCGCTTTATATCCGGGATGATAAAACTCTTTCATGAAAGAGCGCTGTTCCGCTGCCAACCGGCGCAAATGTTGTGTCCGTAATGAGAAAGGAACTTTCCCGGCAGAGCGATAGTCGGCAATCAATGCACGCTGGAAAAACAGCACGACAAAGGAGAAAGCTGTTCTCATATCCGCCACATTCAAGTCTAACTTTCCGGCAAGCCGTACAGTAATCGATTTATATAATTTGAAAGTTGCATACTCCGATGCAAAATCATTCAGACGCTTTGTCAAAGAACCGGGTACGTCGCAATAGACATAATCTACATGGCTGCCTACAACCACCTGCCGGCAATGAAACAAATATTGAAAATTGAATATCGTATCTTCACCGAAAGAAATCTCTGCTGGAAAGCGTAACCCCAACCGCTCAATGAGAACCCGGCTGAAAAGTTTGGCAACCGGTCCCCGCATATCCCGCATCTCATCATTGAGAAACAGCTCCCTGACTTCTCTACCGGTATAGACCGACGGAATAAAAGAGGTTGTATATTGCCTGTCAGCCTGCTCCGACACAACTGTAAAGCCCTGTACTACAATAGAGTCCAGGTTCAAAGGTCTCTCTTCATAGAGATGTTTCAGATAGTCCGTACCTACATAATCGTCCGAATCGACAAAAACGATATACGCTCCTTTCGCTTCATCCAGCCCCTTGTTGCGGGCCGTACTGACACCTGCATTCCTCTGATGCAGCACACGGATGCGGCAGTCTCTTTCAGCCCAGTCATGGCATATCTTGCCGCTGTTGTCAGGACTGCCGTCATCGATTAACAACAATTCAAAAGCCGTAAAAGACTGGGCAAGCAGACTTGCGATACAACGGGAAAGGTATTTTTCTGCCTTATAGACCGGTATTATTACAGATATGACACATTGTTCCATCATCTTTCCGCTCCAAACATATACCTGAACTTAATTCCCCACAGGCAGCGCATCCACGCATCAAAAGCAACCGCACCGACATTGACCAGCAAAAACCTTGAGAACTTATCCGCCTTATACCGGGGAGAGAAGCATTCTTCTATCCACCTCCTGTGGGATGAAAGCAACTGACGCAAAAAAACAATCCGCTCTTTTCGGCTATAATGATTCTCTTTCTTATAGACTGCCAACAGGATTTTATGAAAAAACACCGTTAATGAATCCCATACCCCGACCAAAGAGGAATCCTCCAACCGATAGGTTTCCTTATATCGGCATACTCTTTCCAGATAGTTGGAAAAAGCGGCGTATTCGCTGCGGAAATCTTTTATGCAAGTGGATAATGTAGCCATAGAATATCCCACCCTATATATATAGGTGGAAGTATCGCGGATAAGCAGATAATCCGAATAAGGAAGATAGTCGAGCATAAAGAGCATATCTTCCAATCCCGACACAGCAGGAACAAACCGGATACCGTGTTCCTTTATCAGCCTGTTGTCATACAGCTTTGCCCAGGCATACATTACGTACTTTCCAACCAGTTCTGCAAGCACACGCGAACAGTCCATCGGCAAGATGGTTTGTTGCGGAACATGAACGGTATGCAAAGAACCGTCGGGAAACAGTTTATCGAACCCGCAAATTACCGTTCCTCTTTGAGACTTATCGGCAGGCAATGATGCGTAAAGCTCCTGCAAATAGGTGGAAGTGACGTAATCGTCCGAATCGACAAATGCAATATAAGTCCCCGATGCGTGCTCCAGCCCTTTGTTCCGGGCACAACTCAACCCTGCATTTTCCTGATGGAAAACTCTTACCCTCTTATCCTTACCCGCATATTCATCACAGATTTCCCCGCAACGGTCCGGGCTGCCGTCATCTACCAACAGCAACTCGAAATCAGTAAACGTTTGCGATAAAATGCTGCTTATACATTCAGCCAAGTATTGCTCGACGTTATATACAGGCACTATCACTGATATTTCGGGGACGTTCCGTTCCATGGCATAATTTTTCAATCGACTCCGTGCATGGTATGAATAAACCGCCTGTTCGCTTCCTTCAGCCGGAACAGGTTCAAAAGCATCAGCAGGAAAGAGTAAGGAACCCAACAAACCGCTTTCAGCAAACGCCATTTCCAATATTTGCGGGGAATGGCGAGAGCCAGCGCCAACAGCAACAGAGTGAAAATCCCCCACCATTTACAGGCCGACGGAGACGCGAACAGGGAATGTGCGAGGGAAATTATGAACACAAAGCCCAGCAGCAACACTCTGGAAAGAGAGATTTGCTGATAAAGCTTATCGCAGAAGTCCCACTTCCCGCTGCGAATGGCAGGTAGCAGGTGATTGGCAAATTCAAAGAAACTGTAATACTGGGCGGACAGCCAACGGCGACGCTGCCTGTAAAAGCTGTTCGCTTTCTGTATCTTCTCGTCCCTGACGATAGTATCGGGCAGATAATGAATGTGTATGCCCTTATAAAGAAGCTTCATTTCCAGCACGCGGTCAAAACCGCCCACAGAGGTGTTATCCATCATCGCATCGTAAAACAAGGGATATTCAAAGGCCATGCCCGAACCTATCAGAGCCGCCGACATTCCCAAATTGACATGTCCCAAACGGAATATGGAATTGTTTATCTCCTCGCTGATTGCATCCAGATAGGCCATACCGGTATTCAGATTCTTGGCCACACGATGTGTCTGTACTACCCGGACGCCGGACACGGAGAAAGCATCGTTCAGCTCGGACAGGTAGGAAGGAGCAATAATGTTATCCGCATCTATTACCAATGCTATGTCGTAAGCGGCTTTATCCAGATATCCGAGGGCTGCTTGCAGGGATTTGGTATTGGTGCTCTTCTCAAAATCGACTTGAAGCAGCTTTATGGGGAGTGAAGACAAAACTGCATTGGTTTCGGGTTGCATGTGGTCCGAAATAACCACAACATCATATCTGTCGTCCGGATAATCCTGCGCCAGACAGGCATGCACGGTAGGCAATATAACCGCATCTTCGCGATAAGCGGCAATGAACACAGCAAAACGCTTGCTTGTCCGGGCCGGTGCGGTAACGAACGGTTTGTACTGGCACAGCGATGCCAGACTACACACCAGCAGATATGCCACATTTATCGCGAATAAAATGTATAGCAACCAATCAAGAGTATATAACAAGTGTTCCAAAATCCATGCAATTTAAGCCTGTTGTTCTATGTTCCGGAAAGCCTGCCTGCCGGACATTCGTTACAAAGATACAAAAAACGGGAAGAGTTTGGACAGAATATACAAAAAAGTGAGCATAAAATACAGAAATAAAAAAACGAGCAAGCTCTTCCGAACCCCTCGCCTCGTGTAAGAAAAGCCCAAAGGCTTTTCTTTTTTTTACTTGCATCAAATTTTTGTTACCTGAAAATCAATCTTTCTTTTTACCTCTAAAAAACAAACTTCAATTACCTATTAAATAACATTTAATGTTTAACTTTTACCTTTTTCTAATTACCTACTTTAATCTAAAACTTTTACCTATGAATTAATTCAATCTTTTTACCTCTTAACTAATTACCTATACTGAAAACTTTATATCTTTTTATTCTTTTATAAGAAAAACAAACAACCGAAGTGCCGTAGCACCTCGATGGTTGTCACCTTTTAACACTTTTAAACAAAATGAAATATAATAATTACTTTCTTGCTTCTGCAATGTAAGCCAAAGCTTCCTTACATTTCTCCGTAACGTAAGTCCAGTCCTCGGCAGCAACCTTATCGCTCGGGAAGAGCTTGGAACCCATACCTACGCAGAATACGCCGGCTTTAATCCAAGAAGTCAGGTTTTCCTGTGTCGGTTCCACACCGCCGGTAACCATCAGCTTAGACCACGGCATCGGAGCCAACAGGCCTTTTACGAGTTTAGTGCCCAGTACATCACCCGGGAATATCTTGCAAAGGTCGCAACCTGCTTCCTGTGCGAAACCTACTTCTGAAACGCTTCCGCATCCCGGAGTGTAAGCCACCAGACGGCGGTTGCAAATCTTAGCGATTTCGGGGTTGAACAACGGACCTACAATGAAATTTGCACCCAATTGCAGGTACAGTGCCGCAGTAGCAGGGTCTACGATAGAACCTACACCCATAGCCATTTCAGGGCATTCTTTTGCTGCGAACTTCACAACTTCTGCAAATACTTCGTGAGCAAAGTCACCGCGGTTGGTAAACTCGAATGCACGAACACCACCATCGTAACAAGCTTTCACTACTTTCTTTGCCACTTCTGCATCTTTGTGGTAGAATACAGGAACCATACCGGTTGAACCAATTTTGTTCAATACGGCTATTTTATCAAATTTTGCCATTGTATTAATCAGTAATTTAATGTATGGAAATAACTCTTTTTCTGTTCTTTCAGACACGGATTAGTAGCGTGTTCTGCGTAATTATTACACTGGAATCCGTGCCTGAAAAAAATCATTAGCGTTGTACACGACCGCTTGCGTCACCGCCTGCCAGCGCTTCTACCTCCTCAACTGAAACGAGGTTGAAGTCACCGTTGATAGTGTGCTTCAAAGCGGAAGCAGCCACTGCGAATTCGAGGGCAGCGCCCTGGTTGGGCTTAGTCAGCAAACCGTGGATAATACCGCCTGAGAAAGAGTCACCGCCACCTACACGGTCGATGATCGGATTGATATCGTAACGTTTTGATTCGTAGAATTCCTCACCGTTGTAAATCATTGCTTTCCAACCGTTGTGCGTTGCCGAGAATGATTCGCGCAATGTAGAAATAACGTATTTGAAACCGAATTCCTTAGCCATAGCCTTGAAGATGCCTTTGTAGCCTTCTGCATCTGTCTTACCGCCTTCTACATCGGCATCGGGTTTGAAACCGAGGCAGAGTTCGGCGTCTTCTTCGTTGCCGATGCAAACGTCTACGTATTGCATCAACGGTTTCATGATGGACTGAGCTTTTTCCTTTGTCCAAAGTTTCTTACGGAAGTTAAGGTCTACCGATACCGTAACGCCGTGACGCTTGGCAGCTTCGCAAGCCAGACGGGTAAGTTCGGCAGCCTTGTCGGAGATAGCGGGAGTGATACCTGACCAGTGGAACCAGTCTGCACCTTCCATGATAGCGTCGAAATCGAAATCTGCTGCATCGGCTTCAGCAATTGCAGAATGGGCACGGTCGTAAATCACCTTGCTGGGACGCATAGATGCACCGGTTTCCAGATAATAGATACCTACGCGGTCGCCACCACGTGCGATGAAGTCTGTCTTTACACCATATTTGCGCAAAGCGTTCACTGCCGACTGACCGATTTCGTGTTTCGGCAATTTTGTTACAAAGTAAGCATCATGACCGTAGTTGGCACAGCTGACAGCAACGTTAGCCTCACCGCCGCCATATACTACATCAAAAGAATCGGACTGTACGAAACGAGTGTTGCCCGGAGTGGACAGTCTCAACATAATCTCACCTAATGTAACGACTTTCTTTCCCATAATTCTATGTTTTTATTAAATACTATGATTAAATTGTTTCTTTCAAATTATCACATCAGCTCCTATTAAAAAGCTAAACACCTGATACCATGCAGAGTAAACTAAAAGACAGCTTGTTCTTCATAGCTTTCGTGTGCGGGCACAAAGATACAACAATTTTCGTAATTACAAAAATTGTTATATATTTGTATCGAAAATATT
>ENA-ORID01000051-ORID01000051.1-human-gut-metagenome-genome-assembly--contig:-NODE-51-length-24443-cov-7.67878_pt1 | contig 24443 bp, 29 predicted proteins | sample MGYA00243028_ERZ508742 | MGnify/ENA primary metagenome ERZ508742 (study PRJEB26277, sample SAMN04329837) | human gut metagenome | biome: human-associated habitat | host: Homo sapiens | place: USA... | reverse complement strand
CCATTTACACAAAATATTTTATAGTGCCTTTTTTAGCCAACATCCCTTAGAAATGGTTCTTTTACATAGTCATTGTTTTTGTTTATTTTCTTCTTTTTCTATGATTTTGCATACCTTATCTACCTCTTTTAGTGAAGGCATAATCTCAGGGTCTATCCATGTAAGAAAATCACTGATTATCGTATACATACCCTTCACATAAGAAAAATCACATTTTCTGTTTACAAAACATATCGGCTCATTATGATTGATGCGGTTACGCAGTTCACGAACTTGTACTATAATATCGTTAATCTCCTTACGTCCGAATCCGGGAGGCAGTTTCTTGAAAATCCGGCAGGGTACACCAGCCAAAAGCGCATAGTGGTGTGTTTCATAAAAGCTATTCCAGAAGCCCAGGGTCTGTTCAGCTATTACTCTCCCAGTCGTAACCCTGACACCCCGATCGGCAATTTTCTTTTCTGCTTTCAGAACCTCTTTCAATATATAGTCATTGGTAACTTTTTTCTTTGTCCGCTTGTTCGTATATGTCAGAGAAGGAGCAATCATGAATCCGGTTTTCTGGTTGATAATCCAGTTACCATCGGAAAAATGGTGTGCCAGCGCATAATGCAGTTGGTTACGTAATATAACTTCAAATGAAGACAGTAACGGATGAAACGCTTGTGCTATTTTCATGTTGGCAAAATAGAGCATGACTGCCTTGTTTTTGTTGCGGTTGGTCGCCCTGTAATATTTGGCGACCCTCGAATTGGAATATAATCTGACTACTTTTTTATATTTCATTTTGCATATTCAAATAAAAGTCGTACCTTTGTATCGTAATGCTTGGTAAAGCCTCTGTTGTCAAAACACGTAACCAAGTTAAGGATATACCCGTTCATCAAGAACGGGTTTTTTCGTTTGTGGCCATCCTTTTGTTTTATAATACAAAAGTACGAATAAAAAGTGATAAACAGAAAAATGTAGCAAAGTTATTGGCAGATAGGCGTTTTAGGAAGATGGCTTGAAAAAATGAAAGACAGAAAAGGCAATGAAAAAGCCAATATGAGGATACTCTATGAAATTATAAAGGTTATATAAATCTTCAATATCTCATAAAAGATTATCCTGAGAAATATATGCCTTTGGATTTTGAAGCAATCAAGAATTCTAAAGACAGATTTGTTATAGTAACCAGTATGTATTACCGGTGAATCTGAGTGTTTTGAAGAACGGACAAATAAAGAACGCCTATTGGATATATGTCAGGCATCCTGTTCACTCACCATTTTATGTCCTGAAAAATATATAGACGGTATCCCTATGTTGGATGGAGGTGTATGCGATTCTATACCAGTATGTCGTGCTAGGAAAGATGGCTTTTTAAACAATGTGGTAATTCTTACAAAGCCCAAAGAATACAGGAAGCCAAACAAGAAATTCTATTTGCCGAAGTTCCTTCTACATAAGTACCCCAAACTGAGACACCAGCTGGTGATGCGTTATATCGGCTATAATGAAATATTGGATTATATCGATGAACTGGAAAACAAAGGATATGTTTATGTTATTCGTCATAAAGGCGACATGAGAGTGACAAGAACTACAACAAACTATCATTTGCTAAAAGAACTTTATGACGAGTGTAGAATGGAGGGAGAGAAATTAATACGTGATATGGAACTTATTTCTCAAATTTCCTTTGCAGCAATTTTCAGGTATTTGCAGGAATTTTCATGAGGTGTCCAACATGTCAACGGGCGCATATTTATCACTTTTGCAGTTTTTGCATGAGATGCCATATATGTCATTTTCCCATTGCCATTTGGTCGCAAAATTTAGGGACAGGAACGATATTTGAGCCAAATTTACCCTTTAAAACTGGTTGTAACAAGTTTCAAATGGAAAGTGTTAAAAAGAAAAAAGAGGCCATCTCAAATTTATTTTGAGACAGCCACCTCTCTTTCTTCTGATATCGGTTTGTTGGACTTGGCTGGATTTTATTGGAATATCTTCTATAACGTATCCTTATTAAGTTTCATATGATAAAGCAAAGTATGCAAACTAACGTTGAATCCGAGCCTTTGCTAACACCTGTTTTTTGCTGATTTCTTTATATGAGACTTCTTTCTGCTGAGCTGATTTATAATATCCGGACTTAAAGTGAGGATTGCACTTTTTTAAAGAAAGTCAATCAGTGTGCTGTTAATCCCTTATTCCTCCATACTCTCATATTCCTCGAATATCCTCTCCATAGTATCGGACATATCAAGTGCGTTGATTACATATTCTCCCGTATCGTTGTCTGTAGCCATCAGTGAAATGATTTTTCCTTCATTTACACGATATACGGCAATGTCGTCCTTCTCCAGGAAAGGGTAGTTTTCCCTTGCCTTTTCAAAATATCCGGCACGCAGCAGTACATTCAGATGATTGACTATATAAGGGCTGTGGGTCGATACCATCAGTCCTAGTTTGCGGTCTTTTTTGTTTTTATGGAATACCTCTTCTACTAGGTTGCTCATAAAGGCTCTTTGATCTTCCGGAGCAAGACTAAGTTCGACTTCTTCTATATGGATATGGACATACTTTCCCAATTTGTTCCGGTTGATTCCCGGAGTGAATTTTGTAAGCAGGTCCTGTTTGTACAGATAGTTCAATACAGAACGTTGGAAAGCGTCCTTGAATGAGAACTCTTGGGCGAAGTAATGAACAATTGCAACCAATGGAGCTGATGTCTGGATACCGGAAGATGCGTATCTCAGTTCTATCGGTACAGCATCATTCTGCAAAGATTCAATGGTAAATAGTTTAGGTCTGTTGCCTGATTTACGGACTTTCATTTTCAGATTCAGATACTCCAGCTTCTGTTCTTTAATGACATCCGTAGCATCATTGAAGTCATTGAAGGTTTCGTGAAAGAAGAAGCCCAGGTTTTCTCCCTTTACTGAGACTGCTTTGGATGCCCATATAGGAATCAGGCTTCTCATTCCGGAAACATAAGCTTCTTTGAAGAATATCAAGTCCTTGTCCGGTATGTTAATGTCAGACTGCAGACCTCTGTTGGTATATTTCAGGGTATATTTGTTCCCATTAATTTCCACGGTGTAATATATTTCGGTCTGTGCTGTTATCATTCCCTTCAGTCCATCATGTAGCAGTGAGTTGAAACGGAGCTTGAATGGAGAACGGGTGATTTTCGCATTTTTCAAATACGAACGGATATTTACCATTTTGTAGATGTAACGCATAAGTACTATTACTTTCATAATTATACTCTTACCACCGGCTGACTTGCCTATGAATACGGTCAATGGCTTGATATCATCTATTTCCACTTCTTTCAATGGACCAAAATTCTTTATGATTATAGATTCTTTCATGATAATCTTGTTCTTTTCTATCTGACAAATATAACGCTAATTAATGGTTAACAGATGCTTATATTGTATTTTTATCTTGCTAAATGCTTTGTCTGTTGTTTTACACGGCTGCAATCATTATAAGACATTACCTGTTTTCTTGTATTTTAGTGGGTAATGTTTAAATTTGTAACCGAAATATATTGATTATGTTTAAATTCTCTGAATCTACAAAACGGAAACTGGGTAATGCTATAGTGTATATAGCATATCATACATCAGGTCTTTGTAGGAACAAACTATTGAAACTTCTGTATCTGATGGAGGAACATATGGCTCTGAAATATCATGTTCCATTCATCGGCATGCCATATGAGGTGTGGCAGGCAGGTCCTGTGGCAAAGGATGTCTTTATTGACCTTTCAGACGTACCCTATATTTTGAAAGGCTTTGTCAGGACAGAGTTCAGGGACGGTGGAATTTTTATTGAGGCTATAGCCGATTTTGATGACAGTGAGTTCTCTAAGTGTGAAATAGAGATAATGGACTATGTTCTGGTCAGATATGGTAATATGACAGCATCAGATCTGTTTTTAGAAACCTGTAAGAAGGATAGCCTGTGGTATCGGGCAGCTGTCCGTACCGGGTTACTGGAAACATTCAACAGGCAGGAATGCAATAACTCCGACCTGCAGATTAACTTTGCAGAGGTAATGTCCGATAGTTCGGCAGAGGTGTATTGCGAGAGCTTGAATATACGGCAGACTGCAAATCTTTTAAATGTAGAATTTTATGTTTGAAGGTGTGCCTGTTTCTAGGGGCGTATGGTACGATTTAAATGAGATAACGAATTGTTATTGGCAAGTGGAAGTTAGTTGTTAAATTTTGGTGAAAATTCATTATTCGTAGAGAAAAAGACTGGCTCTATCTTACTATAAGCAATCCATAGATGTGACTCCTTCCTTAGTGAAACCGATAAATGATGGAATATCTACTAATTCGACTTCAGCAATTGTGGCCTTCAGTCTTTCAAGCGTACCGGTAATTTTAAGATAAAGCGTTTCTTACAATTTGTTTTTCGCGGATATAATCTATCATTTCCTTATTAGCTTTCCCGGCCCTTGCAATATCTATGATGGTAATCAGATTCTTTTGAGGATTATCCTTAATACGTGCCCTTGCTTCTTTCCATGCCAAGTCGTGTGACAGGTCTGACAGGTCATAAGGATCTGTATCCTTATATTTGGTAATGGCAGCATCCAGACAACGCTTGTCTGAGCCTGAAATGTAGTTCATATCAGGTTTGGCAGAAGCATAAATTTTCTGTTCATGCACTTCTATTCCGGCAAGGAAATCATTAAAGCTTTCTTCTGTTGGCTTTTCTTTTACAGCCTGTAGGACCCTATAAATATAAGTCGGCGCCGGACCATACTTCAATGCCATAAAAGAGTCTTCTATAAGTACCTTTCCATATTTGACAAGATAATCCTGTTGTGCAAAATAAAGAATTCTAAAAAGCTTTGCACATTCAACTCCTTTGGGGAAACTCTGCATAATATAGAGTAATACTGTCTTTATTTTTGTAATCTGTATAAAAGTTTTCATTTTTATCTATTATAACCGATGTATACTCCCAAATATAATCATTTATTTAAAAACAATAATCTTTGGTTATAGTTTTTATGATTGTAATACCTCCTAATAAGTCTATCCTTCCTGTTTTAACTTGTCGTACTTCCTGCCGGTAGTTTCTTTCTGTGAAGTTCGGATAAGAAATATTCTAATTCTTATAATATCGTGTTTTCAATAAAATATTAATTTTGCAAAAACGAGGAAAATCAGTGTTTTGTCCTCTTTCTCCCGTATCTGATCTTTCTGCGTGATAAATAATTATTTTACTATTCAACCTACCGGAAATAACAAATCGTATTCAAATAGAATTATGACTTGATATTTTACCGAATAAAGATTAGATTTGTATGGTACTTGACACAATGACACTGGAGGAGCTTATAAGAGAAATCAAGACAGATTTTAGTGAAGTAAAAGGACGATGGAAGAACTACGTACGGAAATTCAGGAAAACAGCTCAAAAAAGGACAATGTTCCCGTGGTTGTGGGAAGCGAATATCAAGACACGAAGATTCAACGAATGGTACATTTCTTTTTATGCAGAGTCGAAAAAAGAGGTTGGTATTTTGAATCCCACATTCACAATGTTATTCAAGTATAAAGGACAATTATTGGTAGGTGCAGTAACAAACGACGTGGTTCTTATTTTTACTGGGCATTTTTTTGACAGATACAAAGAAAGGTTCTTTAAAATACATAAGGACAGCCGTCCGGTTACAAATCGGGAAATAATGAAGGTGTTCTTCCTGTTCAACAGTAACTATTGTTTTTACAGCAAAGAAAAAGAGGAGAATGTAAGAGGTTACTGCTATGACGGAATGCTGTTAGGTGACTGGATTGGAGAAGAAGGTGGTTTCGTGAAAACATTCATATCAAGACAGGAGATGAAGATGAATCAGTTTGTTGAATATTTTGAATTTTTTTAAGATGTGGATTATAGAAGATATGTTCAAATCCAGGAAAGGTTTTGAACTGAAGAATTCACTCACTGAATACATACCGGATACATATTTTGAATATGGAGAGTGGGACAAGTTCCTGTTTGAGCGTGATAATCTGAGACTGATAAAGGTAGCGGAGGAAAGCCAGGAGATATACATGAAGAACCGGGAGGAATATAGAAGATGTTTTCAGCTGATAGACGCAGTCAATATCAATATGTTTGAAAAGAGAAAACATATTTAGGTATATTATAATAAAAAAATATTCAGAATTGTAGCATATTGGGGAATACCTAATTTTGCTCGGACTATTAATTTCTTAAATAGCTGCATAAAATATAGTATCTAATGATGCATAATGGCTGTGAGGTTAAAGATGTTATGCAAATTCCTCGGGACTTGTTTTATTATTAGTGTCTGATAAATATATTTGATGGGATGATTATAAATATTGTTTTTACGTACAAGTCCTTTCTCTAAATTGAGATTGCTTTATAATTGTGTATATATCAATAAGCTATAAGGTAATCGAAAAGTTTTATTGGACAGCAATAGTTTTATTTATATAAAATTAGTATCTTCGTTATGTAGGGTAAAGAGAGTATTCCTTATAAACCTTCTTCTTCAGGTGTACTTGATATCCTATGCCCTCTTTTAAAAGAGGGCTTTTTTATTTGATAGTATTATCTTAAGATTGGTGATATATGCTTATAAGAACATCTAAGCCATATCTTATTAGAGTTTATATCTAATAGTTGATTAAAGCTATCTTTGGAATATCTTTGAAGTATAAAAAGCTTGTTGCAATATTCTTCACACCCATAGACCGGTGCTTGCAGCACCGGATTAACTCCGGATTAACTTCAGTTGAGTTTGAAACTTTAATGATTACATTTAAGGGACATTTACTGAATGTCTCTTTTTAAACTTGGAACCGTAGATCTGACTTATGTAAAAGTAAAAATAAATATTTCAATAGAATATTATTTGTTTCTATAATAGAATATCATCTGTTGTAATTTCTGACCCGAATATTTTTAATGTATATATTTGTTTATCAGCGTTATAAAATTTGAATATATTCGAGGCTGAGAAATAAAAAAATATTATTCAGACATCAAATATTTATGATTTTGACGGATTTTATAGAGAAAATCTCAAAAATACATCGGGGGACATAATTTTGTCCCCCGATGCCACTATAGAGGACAAACTGGGGACAAAAATGAGGAAAACATATGCTAAAAAGAGAAAATATGGTTCTCAAAACAGCTTATTTTCCATCTATATAAGTCATTTTCTATCAGAAAATTATAGGTTTTTACTGTATAACTATCTGATAATCATATAGTTAGCTATTTGCCGATGCAAAAGTGCTGAAATATATTCTGTAATACCATATCATTTGTCACTTCTCCCGCAATATCGCTCAAGTGGAAAATACAATCCCGAATATCTTGTGATATGAAATCACCGGAAATATTATTAGTCAGACCCTCTTGCACTCGATGGATAGCTTCTAATGCATTGTTTAATGCCTCATAATGGCGTACATTAGTAACTATAACATCATTTTGCGTAATTGTAGGAAGATGGGCAGATGTTATTAGCATTCGTTGAAGTTCTTCGATATGTTCTCTTTTTTTTGCGGATAGGGTGATTGACTGTACATTATCAGGAAAATTGTCAGGAATACTATTCTGTATATTATCCACTAAATCGGCTTTGTTATAAACAAGGATAAGCTGCTTTCTTTCACAACGGGGAAGGAGTTGACCGGCCAACTGTGTTATTTGAGCTTGGGCATTCGTAGCATCAATCATCCAAAGGACAATTTCTGCTTGATCCAACTTTTGGAAAGTGCGTTCGATACCGAGGCTTTCAATTGTATCGCTAGTTTCACGAATACCTGCTGTGTCGATGAATCTGAAAGTAATGCCATCTATATTGACAGTATCTTCTATTATATCCCGTGTAGTGCCATGAATGTCGCTAACAATAGCTTTGTCTTCATTAAGTAAGACATTGAGCAATGTAGACTTTCCTGCATTCGTTTCACCGATAATGGCTACAGGAACGCCGTTTTTGATGGCGTTACCTACGTTGAATGAATTAACCAAACGAGCTATGACTTTCTCTATGTTGTTCGCTAGTTGGCAAAGTTCGGAGCGGTCGGCAAATTCCAGTTCCTCGTGATCGCTGAAATCCAATTCCAATTCGATGAGTGAGGTGAAATGGAGTAATTGGTCACGTAAGGTAGCAAGTTCCTTACTGAAACCGCCCCGCATTTGGCTCATGGCAAGACGGTGGGTCGCTGCAGACGATGAGGCAATCAGATCGGCAACTGCTTCTGCTTGACTCAGGTCCATTTTCCCATTTAGAAATGCACGCTGGGTATATTCGCCTGGGGCAGCCATGCGACAACCATTCTTGATGAGTAGTTGTAATACTTTCTGAAGAATATAGGCAGAACCGTGGCAAGTGATTTCCGTACTGTTCTCACCAGTATAGGAGTGAGGAGCACGAAACAGACTAACGAGTACTTCATCTATAACTTCAGAGCCGTCATAAATCCGTCCAAAAGTAAGTGTGTAAGGCTTGCTGTCCCCTAACTCTCTATTAGTAGCGGCAGGAGTAAAAATACAAGATGTGATTTCGATAGCTTCCGGTCCGGAAACGCGAATACATCCAATAGCCCCGCCCTGGGCGGTAGCTATGGCGCAGATAGTATCTTGGTTCATTATTTACAGCTTGTTTTATGACGCAAAGATAGTGCTTTCTCCTGATTTTATATCCGATAAGATATTTAAATACGTTCGAGTACTTTAAGAATAAGATGGTCAATTGTATTTTTATATCCGGTGTTGGCTTCTTTAATTAATCGGTTGGCAATTACCATGCAGACAGTCATGGCTTTATGCCCCATCAAACGACTGAGGCCGGCCAGTGCGGAACTTTCCATTTCGAAATTGGTAATCTTATAACCGTTGTATTCGAATTGCTCGATTTTTTCGTTCTGATGCGGGTCTGCCAGGGGAACACGCAGTTCACGTCCTTGCGGACCGAAGAAACCGCCGGCAGCGATGGTGACGCCTCGTACCATATCATCTCCCGCTATACGGTCTATCAATTCGGCATTGGCATCAATTACGTAAGGGGCGGGAGCACACATGTTTCCCGACCATCCCATGTGGTTGAGGAAAGCGCGTTCAAAGGGCAGATCGCAAACTGCATTACGTCCGGCATAGAAGTTCAGCAGGCCGTCGAAACCAATGGATTTGGCAGAACATATAAAAGTTCCTACGGGCGTGTAAGGTTGCAAACCGCCACACGTACCGATACGGACCAGTTCCAATTGACGCAGTTGGGGCTTTTCCTCTCTCGTCTGGAAGTCGATGTTAGCGAGTGCGTCCAATTCGTTCATAACAATATCAATGTTATCGCAACCGATACCAGTGGAAACAACGGTGATTCGTTTACCTTTATAAGTACCTGTAATTGTCTTGAATTCGCGGCTCTCCACTTCACATTCTTTATTCTCGAAATGTGAAGCAACCAATGCTACCCGGCCGGGGTCACCTACGAGGATTACTTTATCTGCCAGCCATTCAGGCTTTACGTGTAAATGGAACACGGAACCGTCTTCGTTAATAATAAGTTCTGAAGATGCAAAATACTTTTTCATGTTACGAGGTATTATAAGTTCGTTTATATAGGTAACTTTACCGGTTTATTTGCTTAATGGCTGGTTGGATGTACCGGTTACCGGTTTGGCAATGTTCTCGCGCATCGAAGTGTCGGCCTCGATGTTTTTCATCCGGTAATAATCCATTATGCCCAGATTGCCGCTGCGGAAAGCTTCTGCCATAGCCTTAGGTACTTCAGCTTCGGCTTCGATAACTTTAGCGCGTGCTTCCTGTGCTTTGGCTTTCATTTCCTGCTCGCTGGCAACGGCCATGGCACGGCGCTCTTCGGCTTTTGCTTGAGCGATATTTTTGTCCGCATTTGCTTGGTCTATCTGTAAAGCTGCACCGATGTTCTTGCCTATGTCGATGTCGGCAATATCAATAGACAGGATCTCAAAAGCCGTACCGGCATCCAATCCTTTGCGAAGCACTAATTTGGAAATGGAGTCGGGATTTTCCAAAACCGATTTATGGTTTTCGGAAGAACCGATAGACGATACGATACCTTCACCTACACGGGCAAGGATTGTATCTTCTCCAGCACCACCTACCAACTGACGGATATTGGCACGTACGGTTACACGGGCTTTGGCAATCAACTGGATACCGTCTTTTGCCACGGCTGTGACGGGCGGGGTATCAATCACCTTTGGGTTTACTGACATTTGGACTGCCTCAAACACATCGCGTCCGGCAAGGTCAATGGCGGTGGCCATTTGAAAAGGCTATTCGATGTTGGCTTTCGAAGCGGATACCACGGCAAGGTCATTGGCGGTGGCCATTTGAAAAGGCAATTCGATGCTGGCTTTCGAAGCGGATACCAAAGCATGCACTACTTTCTCAACGTGTCCGCCCGCCAGATAGTGTGCCTCCAGTTCATCGCGGGTGATGTTGCTCAAGCCGGCTTTATGTGCTTCAATCAGGCCAGGCACAATAATATAGGGCGGCACGTTACGAATACGCATCAGAAACAGTTGAACCAGTGATATGTTGACTCCTGAGACTTTGGCAGACAGCCATAGGAAAAACGGTACATAGTGGAAAAATAGTACCAGGAAAATGATACCGCCTATGATAGTGAAGGCAGTGAGATACATTGTGCTTGGATCCATGATTTTAGTTATTAATGATTACTTATTTAATGATTTGCAATTTACGGTTTGTTTTTCTCCACAAGTATCACTCCGTCTGTAATGCGGTTTACTATAATGGGAGTTTTCTCATTCAGAAAGCCGTCTGTGGATTTTACTTCTACGATATCACCATTTATTTCGGCATACCCGATGAGGGCAAGACGGGTAGTGGTAATACCGGTATCGCCAATTTTTACTTTCTCTTCGGCACTACGGTCTACTTTTGAAGTGATGTTTTTCTTCAAAGCTATCTTATCCAGGGTTTTGGAATGCATGAACCACACTAATGAACCAACGCAGGTGATGACGGATATGGCAAGTGTGATGAATCCGGCTGTTGCTCCTAAATTGGCAAAAGCGTAGTAGTTGGCATAAATGATGCAACCACCTGCCAAAAATCCGGCAATGCTGATGCCTGGTATGATGAATAGCTCTACGAGGAACAGTATAACTGCTGCAACGACTAAAATTGCGATGATGAATATGTCCATAACTGTTCTATTTAATGGTTTGCTTTTCTAATTTCCGCACTTGGATAGCAGTACGGTCTACTTCGTTTGCCAACTGTAGCACTCGTTTTTCCAAATCGAGTATAGCTGGAGCCATTTTGCTTCTTTCGTTCTGGTTGGCACGCGAATATTGGGTGCGCATATTTTCCAGTTTATTTTGTTGCTGGTTATAGCTTTCTTTCAGTTGGAGATAGTTCCTGAATTGCGCTTTTGCTTGCGGAGAGCGGAAATCGGCAGCATAATGATAGATATTCCTGTCATCAATTACAAACTCAAATTCGTGTCGTTTCTTTATTTCCGTTTTTTCCTGCATCGTTTCCTGCAGGCGTTTCCTTGCATCGGCTACCAGGCTTTCATTCGTCCAGGTATCTCTGATGGAATGGAGTTGGGCAAGCTTTATCAGTTTGTTTTTATCCATGCTTTCATAGTTGTATACTTGTTTGGATGAGGCAGGAATGAATACATATACACATACTTTGCCTTCCGGCTGATAACGATCTGATGCAAACCAGCCGAGGTTGTTGAATTCGTCTATAACGTACATATAATCATTATAAGGCGAATTGAAAGGCATGCCTACATTTTCCGGGGTCAGATAAGTGTCTGTGTTTGTATTGTAGCGTGTTACGAAAATATCGTATCCACCCATTGATGCAGGACCGTCTGCTGCATAATAGATAGTGATGCCATCAGCCAATACGTATGGATAACTGGCATTCATGGACTCGTTGATACTGCCGGGGAGCATATTGCCTTTGCCCCATTCGTTCATCATTTTATTGCGCGATAAGATGTTGAGCGTACTGTCTTTCTGTAACTCGCTATAATAGATTTTATTCCCTAACTCCGTTTCATATACAGTGCCGCCTTTGCTATTGGAATTTTCAAAGTAGGTATCGTACATGAACAATTTCCCGGATTCAGGACTGATTTTGTACGCTTCGAGAAAATCTTTCTTGTCTACGACAAAACTGTCGATGAAGCACACTTCTTCTACGCCTTTCAGCAGACGGAGGTTGGCTTTGCTCTTTTCCAGAAGTTTTTTGGCTTCAGCGGTCGAACGTCTTCTTTTTGTCAGTTCTGCAATATAGTCTTCGTAAGTGCCGACGGCATCTTCAAATCGGTAAACGGCATTATAAGCCTGTGCCAAATAGAGTTGTCCGCTGGTGACCCGGCGTTTTACGGCTGTTTCCAGATACTTTATAGCTTCTTCCGCTTCTCCCGTATTCAGACAACATACGCCATACCACAAATTATAATTCCCGTTATTAGGTTGTGATTTTACAAATTTCTTAAAAACGGGCTTTGCCTGTTCGTATTGTCCTTTTTCATAGAGTATTTTTGCTTGGGCAAGGGTTTGTGCTGAAGCATGTATTCCAAAGAAGCCAAACAAGAAAAGCAGTATATATTTATTCTTCATACTAAAAAATCTTTTTTAATGAGTTCAAAAATACGAATTAATCCGGAATAAAGCTCTTTTCCGTAATTCTATTATGTTAATTCTTCTTTAAATGATTCTTTTCAGTTACTTTTGCAGCCAATTTTCAACTGATTTTTATGGCACTATTTACAGAGGAAGAGAAGACATTACGGCGTATAGAGAAACGCTTTGCCAAAGGAGTGGTGGAGTACGGACTGATAGAAGAGGGCGATAAAATCCTTATCGGACTTTCCGGCGGCAAGGACTCTTTGGCGTTGGTGGAACTGTTGGCGCGCCGTTCCCGGATTCTGAAGCCACGGTTTTCGGTGGTTGCTGCCCATGTGGTAATGAGAAACATCCCTTATCAGAGCGATACGGATTACCTCAGAAGCTATGCGGAGTCGCAGGGAGTGCCTTTCGTGCTGTACGAAACGGAGTTCGATGCGAGTACGGATACCCGCAAGTCTCCTTGTTTCCTGTGTTCGTGGAACCGGCGCAAGGCTTTGTTCACTGTGGCAAAGGAACAGGGGTGTAACAAAATAGCCTTGGGGCATCACATGGATGATATTCTGGAAACGCTGCTGATGAATATTACGTATCAGGGGGCGTTCGGTTCGATGCCACCGCGGCTGGTAATGAAGAAGTTCGACATGACGATTATTCGCCCGATGTGTCTTGTGCACGAATCAGATTTGGCGGAATTGGCGGCGATAAGAAACTATCGGAAGCAGGTGAAGAATTGTCCTTACGAGTCGCAGTCGAGCCGGAGCGTGATGAAAGGTATCCTGCATCGTCTGGAAGAGATGAATCCCGAAGCCCGGTACAGTTTGTGGGGGAGCATGAGCAATGTGCAGGAAGAGTTGCTGCCCCGGAAGAATGAAGGCGGGATAAGCTGCTGACAAGTAATTTCTAATCACTAATCATTATATGAAAGCTTTTTACACCATTTTACTTTTAATTGTATCCAATGTCTTCATGACGTTTGCCTGGTACGGGCATTTGAAGTTGCAGGAGATGAAAGTTATCTCCAACTGGCCTCTCTATGCCGTTATTTTGTTCTCGTGGATGATAGCGTTGGCGGAGTATTCATTTCAGATTCCTGCCAATCGCATCGGGTTCATAGGCAATGGCGGTCCTTTTTCGTTGATGCAGCTTAAGGTTATCCAGGAAGTAGTGACGCTCATCATCTTTACAATATTCACTACCGTACTGTTTAAAGGAGAATCTCTGCATTGGAATCATTTTGCAGCTTTCGTTTGTCTGGTACTGGCGGTATATTTTGTCTTTTATAAATAGGATGAATGTGATGTCTAACGGTTGGAACCGGCAGTTTTATCAGGGGAAACTTTTTGTTTTTGCCGCCTGAACTAAAAGTTTTATGCTGATAACTAATGCGTTGGCTATTGTTTGGCTGTTGAATAAACAAGTAGGTGTACTTTCTCTTATTTCGGAGCTGTTGAACTGCTCAGCCGAAATCTGGACGATACAGAACGACACAACGTGTGACAGCTACCGATACAGAACGACACAACGTGAGACAGCTACTTGTAAGGATTTTTATCTGTCATACTAATCTGTCACGCTATAGTCTATTGTATGATAGCTTATTATCTTATTTTTGTGATAGCGTGACAGATGTTTTTAATAAAAAACTTCGCGGAGGATGAAAACCGGGACGAATCGCTATTTTACCGTCATATATTTATCCATTCCTTTCGTGTAGAACATCCGGAGTTCCCCTTTTTCATCCGCATATATGAAGCATGCGTCGAGGTCGGGGTGTGAATCGGCAAAGCGTTCGGCTTCTTCCAGGCCCATGACCATGAAAGCAGTGGCATAGGCATCTGCACTCATGCAGTCGCGGGCAATCACTGTGGCCGACAGGATACTGTGCTGCACCGGATAGCCTGTGCGCGGGTCTATAGTATGGGCATATTTTTTGCCGTCTTTGTAGTAATAGTTTCGGTAATTTCCCGAAGTGGCTATGCCCACATCGGTAACTTGCAGTATGGTCTGCAATTCCTGATTTACGGAGAGCGAGTCGTCTATCGGCTTGTTGATTGAGATGCGTGGCTATGCCCACATCGGTAACTTGCAGTATGGTCTGCAATTCCTGATTTACGGCGAGCGAGTCGTCTATCGGCTTGTTGATTCCGATGCGCCATAAACTTTTTTTCGGGTTTTCTCCGCGCACCACCACTTCGCCGCCTATATCTACCATGAAATTGCCGATGCCTTTTTTTTCCAGCAATTGCGCAATGACATCTACTGCATAGCCTTTGGCTACGGCGCTGCACGAAAGCATGATGCGGGAATCCTGTTTGATAACTTTTCCGTCGGCGGATAACGATACTTTCGGATAGCCTGTGATGTCCAGCAAGCTGTCTATCATAGCAGAGTCGGGAAATGCGCCTTTCTTAAATCCGAATCCCCATGCGTTGGCAAGCGGGGCTACCGTAATGTCAAAAGCACCTTGGGTCTCCCGGGAGATTTCCATGCTGCGGCGGAATACGTTGGTGAAGAAAGTATCGGGAATGATTTCTTCGTTCCGGTTGATGCGCGTAATCGTTGCCGTATCGTTAAACGGAGATAGAGATCCGTCAAACCGTTTAAGCTCAGCTTCTATCTCGGCTTTCAAATTGCTGTCGTACTGATAGGTTATGTTATAGACCGTTCCGAATATCAGTCCGCTGACAGTTTGATAAGGAACAGCGCGGTTGTGGCGTGCAAGTATTCCGATAGTGCCGAGGGCAAGCAGGGCAACCCATAAAAAATTACGTTGTGCTTTCTTCTCCATAATGAATGTATGATGCTGTATAAATAAATTAAGCGATCTTCTTTTTTTATCCTTCTATCAGACTGCCTTTTATCGGACAGCCTGCCGTTTCTTCGTTTTTCACTCTTCATTTAAAAGAACAAGTGCTCTATCAATATCTTCGTTCCGATAACGATGAGGATAATGCCGCCCCACAGTTCGGAACGCAGCTTGCGGGCGATGCCGCATCCGCACCGGATGCCGAACATCAATCCTGCCAGTGATAAGGCAAACGACACAAATCCTATGATGCCGATAGGGGGCAGAATGGATGCAAAGTTGCAAACTCCCAGAAAAGCGAACGAAACACCTACCGCCAAGGCATCAATGCTGGTGGCTACCGCCAATGCCGCTACTACTTTCAGCTTGGTAGGATCGAACTCGTGCCGGCAATCTTCATCCTTGAAAGATTCCATAATCATACGTCCACCCAGAAAAGCTAAAATGGCAAAAGCTATCCAATGGTCTATACTTTCAATGAGATGGCTGAAAAAACTGGCGCCTATCCAGCCAAGCAATGGCATGAGTGCCTGAAAAAAGCCGAAAGCCAATGCCATTATCAGCATCACAGGCGCCTATCCAGCCAAGCAATGGCATGAGTGCCTGAAAAAAGCCGAAAGCCAAAGCCATTATCAGCATCGGGCGCAATTGAACACGTTTTAATATAATGCCGCTGGCTATGGATACAGCAAAACAGTCCATAGCAAGCCCTATGGCAAGCAACCAGATTTCTAATCCTGTCATTATCTCTTAGAATGGTAGTTTATAAGTTATTGTATAGGTAACCCCGGTTGTGTTTCCATTGTACTTTCCGTAGCCCGGTACGTACCATGGATCACCATGCTCGGCAACAGAAGAACTTATACGGAATTTGAAACGTAACGCCCAACCCATATACAGGTCTTTCCATACATGTGCCCGTATGCCGACACAAAATTCGGCCCATTGCATCGAGCCTTTCATTCCTTTATAATTAAAAGGCAGGCTGTTTCCCCAAATGCCGTCTACCAAATTCGGATTACCCAAACTTCCCCCGTATTCAGGGTCGTTGATGCCTAACGCTTCTACATCATATTTAAAGCTCGTTGCCGCATAGCGTAGGCCAACGAGTATCATATGTCCGTGTTTTTTGTTATAAAGCGCGTTATAGTCCATACCGATACGGAAATAGGGAGCACCGGTTTTATAATGTATTCCTTTGTCGCTCCAAGTATCAGTATTGCCATATCCTAATTCTACAATCGGGAAAAAGCGATTTTTAAGATTGACATCGATAGCTACCTCACTGCTGAAAAAGTCACTCCCAAACAGTTTGCTTCCGGGTCCCCATAAATCTACACTGACAGAAATACCATTGTACAGCGGATAGTGCACTTCCTCTTTGGCCTCTTTTTTCTCCTTTTTGGGCGGAGTGTTTGCCGGCGGGGCGGAAATGTCACTGTTTTGTGCCTGTAATGGAAGAGACAGCAGCAAACAGAACGCCAGACTAATAGAATAGTTTAAGATTTTCTGCTCCATAAATTCCGGCTTCTTTATTTGCAACGCGAATAGAATCAAGACTGTGGCGACTGTATCGGACATCTGTTATGGCTTGTTTCATTTGATAACCGCAATCCATTGACAAGAAGTAAGGTGTGTTGGTTTGGTGAATAACAAGCGTATCTGTCAATGTCTTGCTGTAATGAAACACGAGTACGGTGGAGTCGGCGGTATATCTCAGTGGCAACGAGAGATCGTGCACTTTTTTTTGATTGTTGATGATGACGGAATCCGTGCCAAAGGCAGTAACCGTTAAAGAGTCTAAGGTATCATTGGATACCACTTTGGTGTCAGGATCCAATGTATATAGGTAACATTGCATCATGGCTCGCGTTGTCATTGAACAGTCCGCTTCTTCCGAACAGGATATTACTATACTGAAAACAGGGAAAAGAACAGCCCCGAACATTATAAATCTGACTAATGTTTTCATGGTTAAATCATTTTCTCAATTTGGTACTTATTGCGTTCTGGTGCATTGCGGGATATCAGCTCTCCGAGAAAACCTGCCACAAATAACTGCGTGCCGATAATCATGGATGTCAGTGACAGGTAGAAATAGGGAGAATCTGTCACAAGGCGGTAGGGCATCCCTTGATTCATGTAATACAGCTTGCTGGCGCCGACAATAATGACGGCAACGAATCCGACGAAGAACATCAGCGAACCCAATCTGCCAAAGAAGTGCATAGGCTTGATGCCGAAGGTGGCAAGGACCCAGAGGGAGGCTTGATGCCGAAGGTGGAAAGGAACCAGAGGGATATCAAGTCCAGGTATCCGTTGAAGAAACGATTCCACCCGCCGAATTTTGTCTTGCCAAATTTCCGTGCCTGATGGCGTACGACTTTCTCGCCAATCTTCTTGAAACCGGCATTCTTTGCCAGGTAGGGGATATAGCGATGCATTTCGCCGTACACTTCTATGTTTTTTATAACATCTTTGCGATAGGCTTTCAGGCCGCAATTGAAATCGTGCAGGTTCTTTATGCCGGAAACCTTGCGTGCCGTAGCGTTGAACAGTTTTGTCGGTATGGTCTTTGACAGCGGATCGTATCTTTTTTGCTTCCAGCCGGACACCAGGTCGTAGCCATCTTCCGTAATCATGCGGTATAGTTCCGGTATTTCGTCAGGACTGTCTTGCAGGTCGGCGTCCATTGTAATCACAACATCGCCCTGGGCCTGTTCAAAACCGCAATAGAGAGCCGGTGATTTGCCATAATTGCGACGGAACTTTATTCCGCGCACTTTATCAGATTTTGTTTGTAATTGCTCTATTATTTGCCAGGAACGGTCGGTACTTCCGTCGTTAACAAAAATAACTTCATAAGAAAAGTCATGGGCTTTCATTACCCGTTCAATCCATGCAAACAATTCCGGAAGAGACTCCTCTTCATTATATAAAGGAACGACAACTGAAATATCCATTTGCTTATTTACGATTTTACTATATTATACTATACCTGATTTATTTGAAATTTGTCTGTTCTTGTCATTCCTTTTTACGCCTCATTACAAATAAGGCGGTAGGAAGCGCGAGCAATGAACCGCAAAATACATTCCATGACACCAGTTGCATGGTGATATCTATGGGAGTGAGCGATTTCACAGTCTCCAATGTTTCTTGAAACATGTTTGTATAGGCTTCTATGTCCGGTACACCGCTTTTGTTTAAGATATCAATTTGAGATTCGTAGGCATTGATAACGAAACCATGATCGATGAAACGGAAATAAATGTAGTGTGCCACTGCCGTCAGCAATGCGGCAAACATATACATGAATACTGTGAATATCCATGCATGCAAGAAACTGATACTGCCGCTGCATACAGTATTACGATACATTCGTACATAATAATAGCCCATGAAAGGGACACATAACGTGAGCCCTACGAAAAGGAAAGATAAAAACGGAATTGTCAATCCTAAAGGGAAGAGGATGAATTTTAAAATCCAATATCCTCCCAAATAGGTGCCGAACAACATTGCATATTGCATGTAACCTTTATTTTCTGCCATTTTTCTTAGAAATATGGCGCAAAGTTATAAATAATATTGGTTATAGACCCTGTATTCTTGTTAAAGTTGAAAAAAGTTAGGGGAAGGTATTGCAGATTTAAAATTTTTATCTACCTTTGCACTCGCAAAACGGGTAAGTCCTATACGGCCAGCTCCCTTCGAATCCTCCAGGGCTTGATCGCAGCAAAGGTAGTTGGTTGTAGCGGCGCGATGTAGATAGCTTACCCACCCGCCTCTTTAGCTCAGTTGGCCAGAGCACGTGATTTGTAATCTCGGGGTCGTTGGTTCGAATCCGACAAGAGGCTCAAAAAAAGAGATATATCAGCGATGATATATCTCTTTGTCTTTATGATATTTCGGTTCAGTTTGAAAACGGCACTTATTTTATTCTTTTGTATCCGTATACAGCGTTATTGCCTATCTCTTCTTCGATGCGCAACAACTGATTGTATTTAGCCATACGGTCTGAACGGCTTAAAGAACCGGTCTTGATTTGACCGCTGTTGGTGGCTACGGCAATGTCTGCAATCGTGGAATCTTCCGTTTCGCCGGAACGATGGGATGTAACGGTTGTGTAGCCATGACGGTGCGCCATTTCGATGGCATTCAGCGTTTCTGTCAGGGAGCCGATTTGATTTACCTTAATCAGTATAGAGTTTGCGCAACCTTTTTCGATACCCATGGCAAGGAAATCTACATTGGTGACAAATAGGTCGTCACCTACCAGTTGACAGCGGTTTCCGATGCGGTCGGTCAGTTTCTTCCAGCCATCCCAGTCGTTTTCGCTCATGCCGTCTTCGATAGAGTCGATAGGATATTTGTCAATCAACTCTTCCAGATAATCTACCTGCTCGTTGGCTGTACGTTTTTTGCCTTTCTCACCTTCGAATTTGCTGTAATCGTAAATGCCGTCGTGATAGAATTCGGAAGAAGCGCAGTCCATGGCAATCATCACATCCCTGCCTGGTTCGTAGCCGGCAGCCTTAATGGCAGCAATGATCGAGTCCAAAGCGTCTTCTGTGCCTGTCAAGTCGGGAGCGAAACCGCCTTCGTCGCCTACAGCAGTACTAAGTCCGCGGTCATGCAATACTTTCTTTAAGGCGTGGAACACTTCTGCGCCCATACGCAGACCTTCACGGAAAGAATTCGCCCCTACCGGACGTATCATAAATTCCTGGAAAGCGATGGGGGCATCACTGTGCGAACCGCCATTGATGATATTCATCATCGGAACAGGCATTACATATGTATTTGTTCCACCGATATAGCGATAAAGGGGGATATCAAGGTATGCCGCCGCTGCTTTGGCTACGGCAAGCGAAACCCCCAAGATTGCATTTGCACCCAGATTGGATTTGGTCTTTGTGCCGTCCAAGGCCAGCATGGTATGGTCGATACTCATTTGTTCAAGAACCGACATGCCAATCAACTTGGGAGCGATGATATTATTAATATTGTTAACGGCTTTCAGTACTCCCTTGCCACCATAACGTTTTTTATCACCGTCACGCAGTTCTAGGGCTTCATGTTCGCCAGTGGATGCACCGGAGGGTACGGAAGCGCGGCCGATAAAGCCGGACTCTAATATTACATCAACTTCTACGGTAGGGTTTCCTCTTGAATCAAGAATCTCACGTCCGATAATCTTTTCTATTTTCATCTTATTTTATTTTAAATGTAAATTCCATAGGTATAACAAGTGAAAATGGAAAATTGTTCAGTCTTTTATTACGAGTCCCAGCAGGCTTGTCAGGTCCATGGCTTGGTGGGTACTGACGATAGCTCCCCGTATATCCGGCAGATTGACGTGAATACCCTCGATATGCGAATCGCTCAAGTCAATGCCCCTGAGCGGAGTATGCGAAAATTCCGCTTCTACTAACTCGCAATTGGTAAAAGCGATGGAAGTCAACTTGCAGTCGTTGAAGTCGCTGTTGCGCAAATCGCAGGTGGTGAACTCCGCCTGATTGATTTTACTCATGGAAAAATTGAGGTATCTCGCATTGCAATCCTGCATCCTGCAATGATTCAGGATTGTTTCTGGCAGATTTGTGCCGACCAGTTTACAGGAAATGAATTCTACCCGAAAAAGAGAGCTTTCTGCAAATGATATGTTGGACAAATCGCAATGCTCGAAACGGACATCCGTAAAGTGAGTAGCTTTCAGTTTACAGTTGTTGAACTGTACATGGCTGAAAGTGCAATTGGTGATACTTTTATAAGAACAATCCATTGATTCTTCCATTTGTTTGCTGAAACATATCCCTCTGACAGTTTCTTCGGTCCTAAGCCATTCTTTGAGTGATTTGGAACTCTCGACTTGACTTTCAAAAGTGGGGGAGATGACCCGTACGGGCGGCATGCTGAAGGGTTTGCCTGTTCTCATGATTGCTGTTTTAAAAGGTCTTCCCTAAGATATTTCCGCCCCATACTGCAAATATTCCCAACAAGATACTTAATAAGGTATATAGGGCGAATAATCCGTAAAATCCTTGTTTAATCAGAATCAATCCGTCGTTGGAAAATGTGGAAAAAGTGGTGAAGCCACCACACAAGCCGGTAGTCAGCAACATTCTTACTTCTGCGGATAAGTTGAAGCGGGCGGATAAGACGTAGAACAATCCTATCAGGAAGCCTCCGATGATGTTTACGGCAAATGTAGCCCAAGGAAAGGAGTAGGGTACTATCCGTTCATGGAGTGCCATTTGCACGCAATAGCGCAATACGCTGCCTGTGCCGCCGCCAAGAAATATGGCTATCAATATTTTAGTCATAATAATTGAAGTCTGGTATTGAGTTGACAAAGATAGTGTTTTCATTCCATTTGTATTTCCGAGTGAGCGGTATTTCTTTTAAAAAACAGGTTTATAATCACTTATGCAAACGTTTGCTTTTATTTCATATCTATTTTCATTTGATAACCTTAAATCAGGAGACTTTCCTGCTTATATTTGCATCAAATAAATTATAAATCATAGCATGAGAAACATGAAAGCAATTTGCATTAAACTAACCTGCTTCCTGCTCGTACTTTCTATGAGTAGTGCAGCAATGGCCGAGAGCATCACCTCGCCCAATGGACAACTTCAATTAAACTTCTCCGTCAATTCTCAAGGTGAACCTGTTTATGAACTTTTCTACAAAGGAAAAGCTGTTATAAAGCCCTCAAAGCTGGGTTTGGAATTGAAGAATGATCCAGGACTGATGAACGGATTTACTCTGGCCGATACCCAAACGTCTACATTCGACGAAACATGGGAACCGGTGTGGGGTGAGGTGAAACAAATCCGCAACCATTATAATGAAATGGCTGTAACGCTGGACCAAAAAGCGCAAGACCGTAATATTATCATCCGTTTCCGTCTTTTCGATGATGGCCTCGGTTTCCGTTACGAGTTTCCTTTACAAAAGAATTTGAACTACTTTGTTATTAAGGAAGAACGTACCCAATTTGCCATGACGGGTGACCATAAGGCGTTTTGGATTCCGGGTGATTATGATACGCAGGAGTATGACTTTACAGAGTCCAAACTTTCTGAAATCTGCGGTCTTATGAAATCTGCCATTACCGGTAATGCGTCGCAGACACAATTCTCTCCGACAGGCGTACAGACTTCCCTTCAGATGAAAACGGCGGACGGCTTGTATATCAATCTGCACGAAGCTGCCTTGGTAGACTACTCCTGCATGCATCTGAATCTGGATGATAAAAATCTGATTTTTGAATCTTGGCTGACGCCCGATGCAGTAGGTGATAAAGGTTATATGCAAGCTCCCTGTAAATCGCCGTGGCGTACGGTGATTGTCAGTGACGATGCACGCGATATTCTTGCTTCCAAGTTGACTTTAAATTTGAACGAACCTTGCGCTTATGAAGATGTTTCTTGGATTAAACCTGTGAAATATGTAGGAGTATGGTGGGAAATGATTGCCGGTAAAAGCACTTGGGCGTATACGGATGACCTGCCTTCTGTTAAGTTGGGCGAAACGGACTATTCCAAAACAAAACCTAACGGACGTCATGGCGCCAACAATGAGAACGTGAAGAGATACATAGATTTTGCCGCTGCCCACGGCTTTGACCAGGTTCTGGTAGAAGGTTGGAACGAAGGTTGGGAAGACTGGTTCGGACACTCCAAAGATTATGTTTTCGACTTTGTGACTCCGTACCCCGATTTCGATGTGAAGATGTTGAATGCATATGCCAAGAGTAAAGGTGTTAAACTGATGATGCACCATGAGACTTCTTCTTCCGTCCGCAACTACGAACGCCACATGGACAAAGCTTACCGGTTTATGGTCGATAACGGTTATAATGCTGTGAAGAGCGGTTACGTAGGAGATATCATCCCGCGTGGCGAACATCATTACGGACAATGGATGAACAATCACTATCTTTATGCCGTAAAAAAAGCTGCCGACTATAAAATCTGTGTCAACGGCCATGAAGCCGTACGTCCTACCGGTTTGTGCCGTACTTATCCGAATCTTATCGGCAACGAATCTGCCCGTGGCACTGAATACGAAGCATTTGGCGGTAGCAAGCCGTTTCATACCACACTACTTCCGTTCAACCGTCTTATCGGCGGACCGATGGACTACACTCCGGGTATTTTTGATACAAAACTGGATTTCATGGGCGACCTGCCTCACGGACAGGTACAAACTACGCTTGCCAAGCAGTTGGCTCTTTATGTAACCCTTTACAGTCCGTTGCAAATGGCTGCCGATCTAGTGGAGAATTACGAGAAGCACATGGATGCATTCCAGTTCATCAAAGATGTAGCCGTAGATTGGGACGACAGCGAATATATTGAAGCTGAACCGGGAGATTACATTACCGTAGCCCGTAAGGCGAAAGGTACTGATAATTGGTTTGTAGGCGGCATTACAGATGAAAATGCCCGCACAGCCGGCTTTACTCTCGATTTTCTGACACCGGGCAAGCAATATGTAGCTATTCTGTATGCCGATGGTAAGGATGCCGATTACAAAGAGAATCCTACTTCCTATCAGATAAAGAAAGGTATTGTAACCAACAAAACCAAAATCTCCGTTTGGGAAGCACGTAGCGGTGGTTTCGCATTGAGCTTGATTGAAGCTACTCCGGCTGAGAAGAAGAGTGTGAAAAAATGGAAATGATTAAGGTAAAAAGAAATTCTTAATTAGGTATTGGTAACCTCCCCGCAGGACTGACTTCTTTGTTTTGGCGGGGAGTTTTTTATTATTTTTAGAGGTGGAATATATCGCTCACAAGGAAACTTCTTTGTACCTTTGTGCCCGTTAATAAAATAACTAATAACTCAAGGAACTTATGGGAGGTTTTTTCGGGACAGTCGCCAAGGCAAGTTGCGTGGCGGATTTGTTTTACGGCACAGATTATAATTCACATTTAGGGACAAAACGTG
>ENA-ORID01000047-ORID01000047.1-human-gut-metagenome-genome-assembly--contig:-NODE-47-length-26560-cov-6.62879_pt1 | contig 26560 bp, 18 predicted proteins | sample MGYA00243028_ERZ508742 | MGnify/ENA primary metagenome ERZ508742 (study PRJEB26277, sample SAMN04329837) | human gut metagenome | biome: human-associated habitat | host: Homo sapiens | place: USA... | reverse complement strand
GGTCTGCTCTTCAATGACCTTTTCTTCATCTATTGTTAGCTTATAGGTCGACTTTCTCAAATCGGCAGCCGTAGCCACGCCGAAACGCAAGTCCGCACCGAAGCGTTCAGCCTGTTTGCGCAAATCCTCCATCATCTGCGTACCGCTGATGCCTTCCGGATAACCGGGAAAATTCTCGATATCGGTGGTGGTGGTCAACTGTCCGCCGGGTTGAAGCCCCTCATAAAGCACCGGAGAAAGATTGGCACGTGCAGCATAGATAGCTGCGGTATATCCGGCAGGACCGGAACCTATAATTAAACACTTTACTTTTTCTGCTTCCATATTATTCTTTTTTATTAGTAACGTTTATCATCTTAAATCAACCAATTCCGCTGTAGGATATGCTTTCCTGTCAAACACAAAAAGGCTGTCATCATAGTTCTTGCCCGTCTGATAGGAATTTATGAACACTACTGCCGCATCTTTGCTGCCCCGCTGAACCATACTCAGTTTTAACGGACGGAACGAACCTTTTTCTATATACAGGATAATACATTGCATATCCTGACTGCGTTTGGTAGCGTTCATCACCACTTTATACGCCGTATCATCCGAAGCATTGCCGGTTTTAGCCACTTTCAGCTTATAATCCTGCTTATAAAGCGACAACCACGAATAAGGATTGATGCTCTGCAACTCTTCGGGAGTGGGTTCGGAAACATTAACCTCATCGCTCGAAGCAAGATAACTCCACTGTGTGCGTCCGTCGAACCATGTCGTCACTCCTTCCGTCTCCAGCAGAAATTTATCGCCTTTCAAACGGATGGAACCGTTCGTATTCCCTTCAGGCGCACGGACGGAGAAAGTGATTTTGACCCCACCTTCCCTGCGAAAAGCATCTGCCGCACGGTCAAGTATATCTCTGGCATCCGGCTGCTGTGCAACCATAGGGATAGTCAGGAAAAGCATCCAGACTGTGAATAAAAGACTGTTGATTTTCATGTACTTCAAACGTTGATTTGTTACAAATTGTTCAAACGCGTTTCCAAGTCCGTTATATCCACGCAGAACACCTCACGCGCTTTACTGCCTTGTGCCGGGCCTACAATCCCAGCTTTCTCCAACTGGTCCATAATACGCCCCGCACGGTTATAACCGATGGCAAATTTACGCTGGATAAGCGAAGTGGAACCTTGCTGCTGATACACTATCAGCCGGGCGGCATCTTCAAACAGCGGGTCAAGACGTCCCATATCCACATCGCCCAAATCGCCGTTTGCATTTTCATCCACATACTCAGGCAGGTAGAATGCAGTGGGATACCCCTGCTGACGGGCTATGAACTTTGTTATCTCCGCCACTTCCGGCGTATCGATAAACGCGCACTGCACACGAACCGGGTCCGCACCTTGCAGGAACAGCATATCGCCGCGACCAATTAACTGGTTGGCTCCCGGCCGGTCGAGAATGGTACGGGAGTCCACCATAGCCGACACCCGGAAAGCGATACGTGCCGGGAAGTTGGCCTTAATCGTACCCGTAATGATATTCGTCGTAGGACGCTGGGTAGCGATAATCATGTGTATACCTACGGCACGCGCCAACTGGGCGATACGGGCAATAGGCAGTTCCACATCCTTACCGGCTGTCATAATCAAATCGCCGAACTCATCAATCACCACCACGATATACGGCATGAACTTATGTCCCTTTTCCGGATTCAGGCGGCGGTTGATAAACTTCTCGTTGTATTCTTTGATATTACGCACATGCGCAGCTTTCAGCAGGTCGTAACGGGTGTCCATTTCGATACAGATAGAGTTCAAAGTCTGTACAACCTTGGTAACATCCGTTATAATGGCATCCTCACCGTCGGGCAGCTTGGCAAGGAAATGATGTTCTATCACCGAATAGATGCTGAACTCCACTTTCTTCGGGTCCACCAGCACGAACTTCAGTTCCGCGGGATGCTTCTTATAGAGCAGGGAAGTAATGATGGCATTCAACCCGACAGACTTACCCTGACCGGTAGCACCCGCCACGAGCACGTGGGGCATTTTACACAAATCCACCATAAAGACCTCATTGGTAATGGTCTTACCCAATGCAATAGGCAGGTCGTATGTAGACTCCTGAAACTTCTTACTGCCGATGATGCTCTGGCCCGAGACAATCTTCGGATTGGAATTAGGCACTTCAATACCGATTGTTCCCTTTCCCGGTATCGGAGCAATGATACGGATGCCCAGCGCGGAAAGGCTGAGTGCGATATCATCTTCCAGACCGCGTATCTTGGAGATACGGACACCCTGTTCCGGCGTAATCTCATACAGCGTCACCGTAGGGCCCACCGTAGCTTTAATGGTACTGATTTCGATACCGAAGCTGCGCAGCGTATTGATAATCTTATCCTTATTGGCATTCTGTTCTGCCATATCGATGGTCGGTTCGGCATTGTCATAATGCTTCATCAGGTCAATGGTCGGATAATGATAGTTTTCCAAGTCAAGACAAGGGTTATACGGCTCTATTTCCGGACCGCGATACTCTTCATCCTCCACTGTCTCCACCTCAAAGACAGGACCTTTTTCCTCTTGCCGTCCCGATGCCGGAATAGTGGAAACGGTATCGGACGGCGGAGTCTCAATCGTCATAAGCACTTCGTCTTCTTCTTTTTCTTTGGCAAGTGAAGCTTTATGCGTTGCGGCATCTCCCAAGTCGAGCATTATCTCATGAGCATCCTCATCCTTCTCTTCTTTTCCGGCTTCTTCCGGAGCCTTCGTTTCTTCTTCTCTTCCCGCATCAGAAGCCGTTTCCGCCATTACCGGCGATTTCTTCCCCTTTACAGTCCAGGAATCTGTAAACTCTTCCGGAGCTTCACCGGATTTGCGTTCCGCCTTTTCTTTATGTTTCAGGAAACTGAGACTGAAAAGTTTTCTCAACCAGATAACGGTACGTGCACTCAGATAAATAAGGAAGCATATAGCAGTAACCAGCAGTATCATCCACAACCCCGGCACTCCCACTTGAGACACCAGCCAGTTGCTGACATTATATCCGTGCATGCCGCCCAGATAGAGGAAAGAGTCCTTATATTGGTCCACAAACACGAACCCGAAGAATATCGAAAACCAAATCAGCAGCAGGGAGCATCCTATGAACCACTTCCACAAACGTACCACGCGGACACGCATCAGCTTTAATCCGGCTACAGCCAGAAACACCAAGATGAAAAAGGAAGAGATGCCGAAGCAATCGTTTATCAAATAACTGGCAAGCTGCGCCCCACGCGAACCGGCATAGTTCTTCACGCCGTTATGCGTGGAAATCAGTTCCTGCGCATTACCCGAATCTATAATGCTCTGGTCTGCCGCCCCCGTAAAGAAGAAAGACGAAAAGGCCAGCAGCAGATAAACCGAAAAGATTACCAGTATCAGACCGGCAACAAAATGAACGGTTTCATTCTTTAAGACAGCAGCTGCCTTTCCGAAAAAAGAGATAGAGTGTTCCGTATCTTTGGTTGTATTTTTTTTGACCATAATGTATTCTGCTAATATCCGTACAATGACGCAAAAGTAACAAAAAAAAGCTTATGCAGTAATGCTTTCAAACCTTTTTCGTACCTTTGCGTTTCAAATCAAGAAGATATGAAAAAAGAAAGTCAAGTGATATTCGACCGCAATGTCGTGGAATTCGTAACCGTAGCTGCCGAGTTCTGCAAGTTTCTGGAACAGACGGAAACCATGAAGCGTTCCGTCTTCGTCGATACATCCTTAAAGATACTTCCCCTGCTTTATCTCAAGGCATCCATGCTTCCCAAATGCGAAACGATAGGCGATGAAGCCCTCGAAACATTCGTAACAGAGGAAACTTACGAAATACTCCGCATGAACCTGGCCGGTATTCTTGCCGAAAAGGACGATTACCTGGATGTATTTGTATCGGATATGAAGTACAGCGACCAGCCCATCACCAAAAACATTTCCGAGGATCTGGCCGACATCTACCAGGACATCAGAGACTTTATCTTCGTATTCCAGCTGGGACTCAACGAGACGATGAACGATTCACTCGCCGCCTGCCAGGAACACTTCGCCCTATACTGGGGCCAAAAGCTGGTGAACACCCTGCGTGCCCTGCACGATGTGAAGTACAACCAACCGGATGAGGAAGAGGAAAACGAGGAAGCGGAGGAAGATGAATAAACTTTAAGCTATGATTATCAGAAGAAGTATAAATAAAGAAGAAGTAAAGGACATGCCGAAAGCCGTCTTCCCCGGACAGATACACGTTGTCCAGACTCCTCAAGAGGCAGAGCGTGCTGTGGCTTATCTGAAAAAATGCTCCATACTGGGTATCGACAGCGAAACGCGTCCGTCATTCACCAAAGGGCAGTCGCATAAGGTGGCTTTATTGCAGATTTCGTCGGAAGAGCATTGTTTCCTTTTCCGCCTCAATCTCACCGGACTCACCCTTCCGGTTATCACGTTGCTCGAAACCCCCGCCGTAACCAAAGTCGGCCTCTCCCTGCGCGACGACTTCATGATGCTGCACAAACGTGCTCCGTTTGAACAGCGCGGCTGCATCGAGCTGCAGGAATATGTCCGCACGTTCGGCATTCAGGACAGAAGCCTTCAAAAGATATACGCCATCCTTTTCGGAGAAAAGATTTCAAAGAGCCAGCGCCTGTCCAACTGGGAAGCCGATGTGCTGACACCGTCCCAACAACAATACGCAGCTACCGACGCATGGGCCTGCCTGAACATATACAACCGGCTGCAGGAGCTGAAGCGTACCGGTGATTTTGAACTGGCAATCGAAGAAAGTTGCCACACAACCACATTATAACGTTACCACATCTTAATTATAATTATGTATAAAGTATATCTAAAGCCAGGTAAGGAAGAATCATTAAAACGTTTTCACCCCTGGGTGTTTTCAGGTGCCATCGCACATTTCGACGGAGAGCCGGAGGAAGGGGAAGTTGTTGAAATCTATACATCCAAGAAAGAGTTCATAGCCAAAGGACATTTCCAAATCGGCAGCATTGCCGTCCGTGTACTTAGCTTCTGCCGGGACGAAGCTATCGATGCCGGCTTCTGGAAACGTAAACTCAGCATAGCTTACGATATGCGGCGCAGCATCGGCATAGCCGGAAATCCCACCAACAACACTTACCGTCTGGTACACGGCGAGGGCGACAACCTGCCGGGGCTCGTGATTGACATCTATGCCCGCACAGCCGTGATGCAGGCACATTCCGCCGGTATGCACCTCGACCGCATGGCGATAGCCGATGCACTGACCGAGGTGATGGGCGACCAAATAGACAATATATACTATAAATCCGAAACGACACTTCCCTTCAAAGCCGACCTCTATCCTGAAAACGGTTTCCTGAAAGGGGGAAGCGCGGATAACATCGCCATGGAATACGGTCTGAAATTCCATATCGACTGGCTGAAAGGCCAGAAAACCGGTTTCTTTGTAGACCAGCGCGAGAACCGTTCACTGCTGGAACGCTATGCCAACGGCCGCAGTGTGCTGAACATGTTCTGCTATACCGGCGGTTTTTCGGTTTACGCCATGCGCGGCAATGCCACACTGGTACATTCCGTAGACAGCTCGGCCAAAGCCATCGACCTGACCAACAAGAATATCGAATTGAACTTTCCCGGCGACAACCGTCATGCAGCCTATGCAGAGGATGCCTTTAAATACCTTGACCGCATGGGCGACCAATACGACCTTATCATTCTGGACCCGCCGGCATTTGCCAAGCACCGCGATGCCCTGCGCAACGCCCTGCAAGGCTATCGGAAACTCAACGTCAAAGCTTTCGAGAAAATCAAACCGGGAGGCATACTTTTCACATTCTCCTGTTCGCAGGCTGTCAGCAAAGAGAATTTCCGCACTGCCGTATTCACCGCCGCTGCCATGTCCGGCCGCAGCGTGCGCATCCTGCACCAGTTGACGCAGCCCGCCGACCACCCGGTAAGCATCTATCACCCCGAAGGCGAATACCTGAAAGGACTTGTGCTAAACGTGGAATAAGCAGGAACCGGCTTCTGTACAGGAAGGACAGAAAAAGCCCTTCATGTACTAAACATTGTTAATATACTAAAGAAAACAAGCAAAACATTATGTTTTATAACATAAATCCCTTTATCTTTGCACCGTGTTTTTCATGGTATTAGATTTAAGGTTAATAAAGATTGGCTGTCTGGGATAGATAGCCTTCTTTTTTTTATACCTCCCGCCTTCCCTTTTTTTGATGCTTTATACATCGCCTTTTCCGATAATTTGTCTACATTTGCGTTTTATTAATTAGTTCAACTTCGAAAGACACGTTAATTTATAGAAAGCATTATGAGCATCAAGATTCGCTTAATCATTATGAATTTCCTACAGTTTGCCGTGTGGGGAGCATACCTCACATCAATGGGCAGTTACCTGGTAAACGTAGGCCTGCACGAGCACATCGGTATGTTTTACGCCATGCAGGGAATCGTATCGTTGTTTATGCCTGCCGTTCTCGGCATCATTGCCGACCGCTGGATACCGGCACAAAAGCTGTTAAGCTTCAGTCACTTCACCGCAGCCCTGTTCATGGCCGCAGCCGGATACTACGGCATGACGAAAGGTGCTGAGGTAGATTTCGGTACTCTGTTCACACTTTACTCGCTAAGCGTTGCTTTCTATATGCCTACATTGGCATTGTCGAACTCCGTGGCCTACACCGCACTCGACAAAGCCGGACTGGATACCATCAGGACATTCCCTCCCATACGTATTTTCGGCACAATCGGATTCATTTGCTCCATGTGGGTGGTGGACCTGCTCGGACTGCAAAATAATTACGGGCAGTTCTTTGCCTGCGCCATCATCGGAGTAGCGTATGGCGTATATGCGCTGACCCTGCCGGAATGCCCCACCAGCAAGGGCGACAATGCCAAATCATTGGTAGAGGCATTGGGCTTACGCGCCTTTACGCTATTCAAGCAGAAGAAAATGGCTGTTTTCTTCATTTTCTCCATGCTGCTGGGCGTTTCCTTGCAGATTACCAACGGATTTGCCAATCCCTACATCAGCAGTTTCGGCAGTATTCCCGAATATGCCGGCACTTTCGGAGTGCAACATGCCAACATCCTGATTTCGCTGTCGCAAATATCCGAAACACTCTGCATCCTGCTGATACCTTTCTTCCTGAAACGCTTCGGCATCAAGCAGGTGATGCTGATTGCCATGCTGGCATGGGTATTGCGCTTCGGGCTCTTCGGCATGGGCAATCCCGGAAGCGGCGTATGGATGTTTGTACTTTCCATGATTGTGTACGGTGTGGCATTCGATTTCTTCAACATATCCGGTTCGCTGTTTGTTGACAGAGAGACCGACCGGGGCATCCGTTCCAGCGCACAGGGACTGTTCGTTATCATGACAAACGGTTTCGGTGCCACTATCGGCACACTGGGTGCACAGGCGGTAGTGAATCACTTTGTAGATTTCAACAGCAATGTCCCGCAGATAGCGCAATGGCAATCAGCATGGTACGTATTTGCAATCTACGCGCTGACCGTAGCAGTGGTGTTTGCCATCGTATTCAAGTACAAACACCATCCGGAAGATTTAAAGTAACTACAGCCGATGAACAAAAAAAAGATTGAGCTGCAAGTATTGAATATCTCAAACAGCCAGGCACAGGCCGGCGCTTATGCCATGGTGCTGGGCGAGATAAACGGCATGCGGCAACTGCCGGTTATCATAGGCAGTGCCGAGGCACAATCCATGATGATTGAAATGAGAGGCATCGTTCCTCCCCGGCCGCTGACGCATACGCTGTTTGCCTCAGTTCTCAAGGTACTGGGGGCAACCTTGCTGCGCGTGCTTATTTACAAAGTGGACAACGGTGTTTTCTATTCTTACCTCTATATGAAAACGGAAGAGACCATCCTGCGCATCGACGCACGTACCAGCGATGCCGTGGCCCTCGCCTTGCGCATGGATGCCCCCATTTTCATATACGATGATATTTTAGAAGCCGAATGCCTGAAAACAGAGCACAGCATCACTCCCACCCAACAGACGGATGATGCCGCCGCAGATGCCGCTACACAGAAAAAGACCCTGAAACAATTAAAGGAAGCCCTTCAAAACGCCATAGACGCAGAAGACTACGAACGGGCTGCACAACTAAGGGATATTATCAACCAGCATAAGAAACCATAAACAATCATGCACGTATTCTACACCCCCGACATACAATCGCAAGCCGAACTGCCCGAAGAAGAAGCCGCTCACGCAGTCCGCGTACTGCGGCTGCAAACAGGCGACGAGGTAACGCTGACCGACGGCAAAGGCAACTTCTACCGTGCGGAAATCAGTACCGCCACGACCAAGCGTTGCCTTGTCAACATACTCGAAACCATCCCCCAAGCGCCTTTATGGAGCGGACACCTGCACATTGCAATGGCTCCCACCAAGAATATGGACCGCACGGAATGGTTTGCAGAGAAAGCCACCGAAATAGGCTTTGACGAACTGACTTTCCTGAACTGCCGTTTTTCCGAACGTAAAATAATCAAAACGGAGCGCATTGCCAAGATACTGGTATCCGCCATCAAGCAGTCGCTGAAAGCACGCCTGCCCCGCCTGAACGGAATGACCGACTTCAACCGGTTCATCAGCCAGCCTTTCGAAGGCCGTAAATTCATCGCGCATTGTTACGAAGGAGAAATACCTTAAGTGACAGATGTTGTCCGTAAAGGAGAAGACGCGCTGGTGCTTATCGGACCGGAAGGCGACTTCAGTGAAGAAGAGGTGAAACAGGCCATTGAAAACGGATTCGAGCCCATCAGCCTCGGCCGTTCCCGACTGCGCACTGAAACGGCGGCACTCGTAGCCTGCCACATATTGAATCTACAAAACCAATAATACGATATGAGAAAGAGTATTTCCTTCTATTTGCTGCCGGTTTTATTAACAGTGCTATGCCTGAGCTCATGCAGCGAAACCGGGCAAAAAACAGAATACACGCATGTAATCCCCGCCAATGCCACAGAAGTGGCGGCACTCGACCTAAAAAGCATCGTCGATAAAGCCGGATTGAATACCTCAGACAGCCGGGCCACCTTGCAGAAGTTCCTGGGGCTGCTCCTTGAAGGCGGGAGCGCCAACCTGAAACAAGAAGCGGAAACTCTTCTGAAAGACCCTGCCGAAAGCGGGATAGACTGGAACGCCCCGCTCTACGTATTCGAAGCCCCTACGCTGCACAACACGGCAATCACCCTGAAAATTGCCGATTTAAAGAAGTTTGAAGCCATGCTCCGGCTGCTTGTCCAGGAACAGTTGTGCACCGCCCCGGTCGAGGCCGGCGGTTACCGAAGCGTTGAAATAAAAGACGCAGGAGTACTGCTTGCCTACAACGACGGCACTCTGCTGGGAGTTTACGGCGGCAGTACGGAACAGTTGAAGAAGCTGCAACCCGCCATCACCGCCCTCATGCAACAACCTGCCGACAAAAGCATCCGCACCGGCAAATACTTCACCCCGATGATGCAGCAAAAAGGAGACATACGCCTGCTGGCAACTCCCGATGCCCTCCCCATGGACGTTCGCGGTGTACTGACCTGGCCGCACGGCACGCAACTGTTGGGTTATGTCCTGTTTGAAAACGGACGTATATACGCTACCCTGCAAAACGCCGATTTCAAAGGAAATACCAAAGAAAGCAACCAGCCTTTCCACCCTCAAAATTCGCGGGAGCTGCAACAGGCCATGCTGAACATGATGCACGGACGAGCCTTCAACATTTCATTGACCAGCAACGAATTGCTTACTTTAAGCAACCTGCGGGTGCTTATGGAATATGCTCCGAACGAACCGGAAGTCAACATCCTCTATCAACTGATTATGAAAATAGAAGAGCTGAACCTGCGGGGAGACAAGAACCGGACCAACTTTACGGTCGTTCTGAACGAAAAGAACGAGAACGCCCTGAAACAGCTTACCGACTTTGCCAAGTTGTTCATAGGGATGTAACCGGCAGCCGGCATTCAGCGATTCATATTCAGCACGCAATGCGTAATTTGTAAATCATAAGTAATGGACCACATTCATTTACAGCATACCCTGCCCCAGGTCTTTGCCGGCCGTGACACCGTCATTTCACAGGTGTGGCATCAGGACATCGTGTTCGACAAAGGAAAGCGCTATCTGATAGAGGCTTCCTCCGGCACCGGAAAATCCTCCCTGTGCAGCTATATCTACGGGTATCGGCGCGACTATCAGGGCATCATCAGTTTCGACGGACGCAACATCCGCTCATTCTCCGTCGGCGAATGGGCAGATGTAAGGAAACATTCGCTCAGCATCCTTTTCCAGGAACTGCGTATCTTCCCCGAGCTGACCGCTCTTGAGAACGTCTTGTTAAAGAACCGCCTGACCAACCATAAGAAGAAAAAAGAAATTCTCGCCCTTTTCGAAGCAACCGACATTCCCGACAAAACCGACGAAAGAGCCGGCAAGCTTTCCTTCGGGCAGCAGCAACGCGTCGCTTTTATCCGCAGCCTTTGCCAGCCGTTCGACTTTATCTTCCTGGACGAACCCATCAGCCACCTGGACAACGACAACAGTGCTATAATGAGCCGGTTGCTCATGGAAGAGGCGGGCAAGCAGGGAGCAGGCATTATTGTCACATCCATCGGGAAACACCTGGAGCTCGAATACGATGAAACCTTCCGCCTATAACGCATAAACCATTATCCGCACCATGAACAGACTTGTTTGGAAACTTCTCCGCCAACATATCAGTATAGGCCAGTTGACCGGCTTTTTCCTCGCCAACCTCTTCGGCATGCTGATTGTATTACTGAGCGTACAATTCTACCGGGATGTACTCCCCGTTTTCACGCAGGGAGACAGCTTCATGAAAAAGAATTATATCATCGCCACAAAGAAAATCAGCGCACTCGGCAGTTTTACCGGAAGAAGCAACACCTTCTCCCCCAAGGAAATCGAAGAGATGAAAGAACAGTCTTTCACCGAAAGCGTGGGCGCCTTCACCCCTTCCTTGTTTAAAGTATCCGCAGGCTTAGGCATGCAGGAAGCCGGAATACATCTTTCCACCGAAATGTTTTTCGAGTCCGTACCCGACGAATATGTAGATGTCAGCCTGAACAACTGGCATTTTGACGAGTCCGCCCAAGTCATTCCCATCATCATTCCCCGCAATTACCTGAATCTGTATAACTTCGGATTTGCACAAAGCCGTAACCTGCCGAAACTCTCCGAAGGCCTCATGAGCCTGATACAGATGGACATCATGCTACGAGGCAACGGACGTGCAGAGCAGTTCAAAGGTAAGATTGTGGGGTTCTCCAACCGCCTGAATACAATTCTTGTTCCCCAAGCATTCATGGACTGGGCAAACCAACGTTTCGCCCCCGGCAAAGAAGCCCGGCCTTCCCGCCTCATCGTCGAGGTGAAGAACCCTGCCGACACAGCCGTCAGCGACTATTTCCAACAGCAGCACTATGAACCCGAAGGCGACGGGCTGGATGCCGGAAAAACGACGCATTTCCTGCGCCTCATCACCGGTATCGTCATGGGAGTAGGATTATTCATCAGCATTTTATCCTTTTATATCCTGATGTTAAGTATCTTCCTGCTGTTGCAAAAGAATACCGTAAAATTGGAAAACCTGCTTCTGATAGGCTATAGCCCCAATCGTGTGGCGCTTCCCTACAATATCCTGACCTGCGGCTTGAATCTGGCGGTACTGATATTGTCTGTCGGCGGAGTGGCATGGGTGCGCAGTTACTATACGGAAATTATCGGCACGCTCTTTCCGCAACTGGAGACGGGGACACTGCTCCCATGCTGGACAGCAGGTTGCCTGCTATGCCTCGCAGTATCTTCATTGAATATTGTAATGATACGCAGAAAAATCATGAGTATTTGGAAAGGAAGATAAGCGGACCGGTGACTTATATTGCAGGTGCAGCTATCTCTCAGGCTCCACAAAGTACGTATCAAAGCAGACTGAAAGCAAGCAATCCCCTCTTGTTTTGAGATTTATCCCTCGTGTCCACCCCTGAAACAACCGGGAATAATCAGAAAACAAACCGTTGAAAACCCCGCTTTCCCTCATGGAGTTTATGCCTTTGCAAGGTGTAAAACTTCGTTTTGCAGTTGCGGGCCGAAGAGCCTGCATATGCGGGCCCGACAGCCCGCAACCGGCAACCGCCGGGCCTGCAACTGCAAAACGGGGTTTTACCATAAGCATAACGACATTTTGCAGGGTCCGGACAAACAAAAACAACGAAGCAAAGCGTTGTTTATCTTCCGGCTTTCCCCGAACAGCCCGTGGAGAATATCCGAATTTACACGCAAGAATTACAGCGGAATTACGGGACTTATGCAGGACAATACGCCGGACGACCTCAATCTACCGATGGAGAAAGGTATTTTAACAATATTGAAATAAGGAACGTACAAGACGTTTTTAAAGCTGTTAATCAATGCATTACTAAATAAAAAGCAACAGAATGTACCCCAAAAGCGGTGATGACCGATGTTTGGTCGTCACGGTTATAAGGTGTCTTATAACCGTACAACTACCATATAATCAACTAATTGAAGTCAAAAGTGACGAGTGATGACAAATGTACCATTATTTGCCGGTTGAGCTTGGGTTATTTTACGCTTACATTGCTAATGAATTCATTTGTCACTGCCTCTTTCAAATCGCGCATCTTCTCTCCGTTGATAGTGACATTCTCAAACGTCACATTCCTTACCATGCCGTCCCGGCTTAACCCTTGAATGAGCGAACGGTTCTCGCCGACTCCCGTATAAGTGATATTACGGAATACAACCCCCTCGATACTACTGCCGGGCTGCCTGTCGTACTTGGGATTGAAACGGACTTTCACATAGAAAAGACGGCCTTCCTGAATATGCTCTACACGGATGTCCTCGAACAAGACATTACGTACCCGGTTTCTATCACCGCAATCTACCGTCATGCATCCCTGATACATCGGGTCGTCTTCATCGTGTTCCAGAATATCTATATTACGGAAAATAAGATTCTCGATAACCTCGCCTGTTGAAGAATCCGGATCGCCATGCCCGCCTACATTGATAGGATGCGCAACGTCCGCCCACAGGACGGAGTTTTGTACGGTAATATCGCTTGAACCTCCCCACCAGTTCCAGCGGTGGTTATAGAGCGCAATACAATCATCGCTCGTACGGAGAAAAACATTATCGACAAGGACCTTGCGGCAGCACATCATGTCAATGCCGTCACTCCAGCTTCTGCAACTAAAGGATTTCAGGTTACGGATAACTATATCCGAAGAACCGCCGCCGAACACCGTGTAGTGTTCCGGGTTCACCACCGTAATTCCATCGACCAATACATTTTCGGAATCGGTTATTTCAATACCGCGGACAGGGTGGTCTAATATTCCACGACCGATGATACGGACATTTTCCGCATTATCAACCAGCAATTTGGCTTTCAGCACCGCACCCGGCGCCAGATAAACAGTAGTATTGCTTGGCACGCGTATCTGATTGTTGGGCAAGTCCTTCGGACGATGCACACCGGGACCGAAGAACATAACGCCTTTCGCTTCCCCGGAATAAACCTCCTTCTCCATAGGATTGGCAAAAAGATGTAAATTGTGCAGGCGGTCGCCATTGAACTCCACCGAGAGGTACCGGGGCTTATCTAAGGAGAAAAAGATTGTGTTTTGCACTTGCCGAAAGGCTATCTCATTGTTCAAGGGACGTATGGTAACCTCACGCACCGTACCATTATTCTTTTTTACCATGACTTCCACGGGACTGCCCATATCAAACTGTACCATGGAAGCGTCTTGCGGCTTGTCCAAATCGACCTGCACCTTGTATTCAAACACATCCTGCCACTCCCCACCGGGCATACGGACACGCACCGTATAATCATCATTGTGTGGCAGCCCCGTATGCAACCCTTCCGGATAAGTTTTCAACTGTGCCCGGACAGTCATGCCGAGACATGCCCACACAAGCAATATAACCCATACCTTTTGTCCCATCACCCGGCTCCTCCTACAATTTGGTTTTCTTCGTCACACCTTTCTTTATCTTGTACGTCTTTCCGCCTAATGTTACCGTACAAGTGCCGGATGCCGTGTAATACCATCCGTCCGCTTCTTTTTCGAGCAACACATTCACCGGAACATCGGCTTTGACCGAAGCCGAAGGAGTTTGCAACAGCGTACCGTTCCCTAAAAAGAGAGTACAGTCCTCTCCCTGCCGGTTTCCCCACAGAGCGTAGGTGGCAGAGGCTTTCATGCCGTTACCCATCAAGCAAGGATGAGTTGCACCGTCCGAAGACAGAATATAATCCGTACGCCCGTTTTTCTGTTTTACGCAAATCCCTACATGGCTGCCCGGCTGCTTACTCTCCACCTCCGGAAAAATAACGGAAGAAATCTGCTCGGTTTCCTTTACCGTCGAAGGTTCGTAAACGGCTACAAAAGGCCGGTTCCATGCCTCACCCTTCTGACGGGCAACAAACGTAAGGGTGGGTTGTTCCTTAATATTGTAAGGCATGCCCGGCGTACGGCTCAGACCTTCGGTCATAGGGCTGAGAGCGGAAAACACCGTGCGGTCTTTTTCACCTTTCATCCACATATTCATCCGAATATCATCCTTATCGGGCATTCTGATTGTAAAGACAGCTTTTACATCTTTACCGGTACGGGCGCATTTCTTGTCGAACAGATAAGAATAGGCTCCCAGATGCGCACCGGCAAAAGCCAGTTCTTCGGTAGGCTGCAGGTGCAGGTCCGTACCGTCGGCAGCAGCCAAGGTCATCTCCTGTCCCAGATTATGATAGAAATAATCGTGCATCTTGTCTCCGCCGCGTTCTTTGCGGCTACGGAAAATATCTACATAGTAGCCTGTTTCGGGACCAGTGGTAACGATACTCATCATGCGTGTCTGGTCTGCACGGCTTTCCGGTTCACGGAAATAAACATCGCTGTACGTAACGGAAGGGAATTTATCCTTTACAGCCGCAGCTGCGGAAGATGCCGGAAAACAGGACAGCAAATCGAAGGAATGATTGCTCTTCATCACCGGATAACTGGAAATGCCGTCTACACATACCGTATTGTGGCTGGGAAACTGTGAGTAATATTCGGCATAATCCAATCCGCTGTACAGGTATAAACCGATACCGGCATCAGGGCCTAACACATACCCCTTGCCGTAAAGCTCCATCGAAATGCCATTGGCATGCATGTGATTGCCCTCGCTGGCGTTCAGGGAAATCATCAAACTATGGCGCGGGTGCATACCGGTGCGCTGTACCAGCCACGACACGTTTGGTGCGTAAAATAAAGGAGATACATAATCCTCTATCTTGCCTGCCCGGATATCCGGCTTCAGTGTCAAAGGCTTGTCGTCAAAAAAAGAATTGATAGACACACGTACATTTTTTTTAGCCGCAGCTTTCCCGGAATCAGGATCAAGACATTTCAGCAAAGCAGTAAAATATTTCTCTTGCTCCTCTTTTCCATTGACTTGAGCGTTCTCAATCATCCGGACAACAGGCGTGGTATTCAGATAATTCGGATGGGTATCTCCGAAACCGCATATCATCCGGTTGGGGAACAAATACTGCGGAGTGGCTGCCACAGCTTTGGGAAGTACCGGCAGTTCCTTCGTCAAGTCACAATGCAGGTTACGGTCGAAGAGGCTTGTAAAGTTGGCATAGTCATTCATCACCACACCACTGTAACCGGGACATTCCGCCCAAATACCCGTATGAGGATCATATCCGTAGTCGGCAAGTTTTTTCAGGCTCCATTGGCGGATGCCGGATTGGTTGAGTACATAATCGATATAATAACCGCGCCCTTTGCCGTCGGCGTAATGAGCATCATCTTCGAGTATCATGCCGATGTCCATTACATAACGCGCCTGCATCAGATTCCAATTGTTATGGGGGACTCCGTTGGCTATGATATTATCCGCCCATTTCTTGAAAGCTCCGGCATAGATACTCATCTTATCGGCATAATGAACCGCCAAATACCCGTACAGGAAGTCATAAAGGGGAACAATATCATAAAGTATATCTTCATGGATTACCTCAAACGAACTCATACCGACCAATGTCTGCTGGTGACCGTGGTTTAAATCGACAGGGACATTGCGGTAATAGATACCTTGCATATAGGTATCGAAAACACCGGCTGCCAGGCGGGCATACCGTTCTTCATCGGTCAGCCAATAAAGGAAAGCCGCATCACGGGCAATTCCCATAATCTCGCGGTTCAGGCTTTCGATGTTACGCCCCGTCTTGGCGGGATGCACTTTTTCCAAAGGACGGCCGGGAAGAGAGTTGTTATGGAAAGTGACATTACCGTCTTTATCATCGTCATAGGGAATGACATCCGCCAATTTGGGACGTCCGTGAGTGGCGAATGTGCCACGCGTACCGGTGTAACGCACCGTAGGAACGGGAGCTTTCGCTCCGCCTGCATGATCGAAACTTTCACCTTTTATATATACATCGGTGGCATGGGAATTCCAATACATGGCAAGACGCGACAAAAGCCAGTCCGGCTGCGCCTCGGTCAGGCGGGTATAGGAATCCGCCTTTGCTTTCAGTTTATCGAACACCTCTTTTGCCCATGGTTCATTCTCTATTAAATCACGTGTGACCTGCTTTCCGCCGGCATTCGTCAGATAACGGGGATGCGTCTGAGAAAGTTGCAGGGTACGGACATCGATTTGCGCTTGCAATGCTGTAACCGCCGATAGCAGTAAAAGTAATATGGCTTTTCTCATCTTTCAATTCGTTTTGAAAAGGAATACGCACAACCTGCCTCGCACACTCAATAGTCAAGAACTTTTTAGCATCCTTTCTGCTTTCAAACTGATATTTATTTATGTTGATTCATATACTCTTTCGGCGACATTCCATATTTTTCGCGGAAAGAACTGGAAAAATGCGACAGGTTGGTATATCCCGTGGCATAAGCAATCTCCGATATAGTAAGCTTTTGGTCTTGCGCCAATAAAGTCGCAGCTTGCTGTAAACGAATATTCTTGATGAAGTCCCGGGCAGAAAGATTCGTCAGTTCCTTCAGCTTACGATGTACATGTACCCGGCTCAATCCGACCTCGGAAGCAAGCATCTCAACGTTCAGTGCAGGGTCATCCAGATGTTCATTCACCACTTTCATAATCTTGTCCATCAATATCTCGTCACTGGACTTCATTGTAATTTTTTCCATTTTATCCTCTTGCTGTTGAGCCCCGCTGAATTTGTTACGCAGCAGTTTGCGATTGGCTATCAGGTTGGCAATAGTCTTTTTCAACAATTCCGTGTTGAAAGGTTTCACCATATAAGCATCGGCACCGGTTTCCATCCCTTCCAAAGTATCTTCCGGTTTGGACTTGGCTGTCAACAAGATTACAGGAACATGATTTACATTAGTGTTCTGCTTTATTTTACGACACAAAGTCAGTCCGTCCATTTCGGGCATCATAACATCGGAGATAACCAAATTGGGCGCATCACGCAAAATCGAATCATACGCTTCCTTACCGTTGCTGCAAGTCTCCACTTTGTATTCATCCGATAATTCCGATTTCAGATAAGACTTGATTTCATCCTCATCCTCCACAACCAATACCCGTAAACGTGTCTTTGCCTTCATATTGGTTTTAGATTCCCCCTCTTCTTCAGCAGCCAACTCTTCCAGTTTCGCTAAAACAGGCTTTTCAACAGTGTGAAACATCACTGTTTCTTCATCTACTGCTTCCAACTCATCAGTGCGCAAATGTGCTGATCCCAATGGTATACGTAGAATGAAACGACTACCGGAAGTATCTTCCCTGTTTTGGGCAAAAATCTCACCATGATGTAACTGCACTAATAAATGAGACAAGTGCAAACCGATACCGGTCCCGAAATTAGACTTTGTTACGTCATTATCTATTTGATAGAAACGTTCGAAAATACGCTCTATTTATTCGCTGTCAATGCCGATACCGCTTTCCGTTATCACAATCTCTATATTTTCGCGTAATTCATCCCGACGTGTAATATCCCGACCTGTTGACAAGCGGACCTGTACCTCCCCCCCTTCCGGAGTATACTTAAAGGCATTGGAAAAAATATTCATCAGCACCTTATCAAAGTTATTAAGGTCTATCCACACTTTTAATTGAGGCATCTCGTGCTCAAAAGTAAAACGGATATTTTTCTTACGAGCCATATACTCAAATGTCTGCATCAAATCATCAATAAAACCTACCATATCCGTTTCGCGGAATTTCATAAACATCTGCCCTTTATCCAACTTACGGATATCCATTAACTGATTGATCAAACGAAGAATACGTTGCGCATTGCGATAAATCATCAAATACGTTTTATGCAGCTCGTTATCTTTTTTATCCGCCAACAGTTTCTCCAACGGATTGATGATAAGCGTCATCGGCGTACGTATCTCATGGGATATGTTGATAAAGAATTGCAGCTTTGCTTCATTCAACTGTTCGGCATGTTCCCGTTTCATTATTTCACGGCGATGGCGCATACGTGACAGAATATAGTTGATAATGCCCAATACCAACAGTCCGGCTAAAGCAGTATAAATGCAATATGCCCACCAGGTCTGATACCAGGGAGGAGTGATCAAAATCTTTACAGTACGCGTTTCCGAATAATTGCCATAATTGAGTGCACGCACTTGGAAGGTATATTTGCCGGGCGGCAAATTATTATAAGTGACACGATTCTCTCCCGGTTCGGTATTAAGCCACTGGGAACCTAATTCATCGATTTTGTATTGATAAGAAATTTGCTCGGGATTATTGTACTGCAATGTAGAGAAAACGATGCTGAATGTGTTGTCCACGTACGACAGTCGAAACTGATTTGCATCCTGTACCGATGTACGGATTATGAATTTTCCGCCTGAAAGGCTGTTTTTATGTATCGGCTGATTGAATACATAAAAGTCCGTAATCCAAACATCAGTTTCTTTGGAGACATTTTCTATACTCTCCGGAGAGAAATATGTAATACCATTGACGCCACCGAAATAAATCCGTCCTTTCTTATCTTTATAGAAAGCTCCGTGTGTAAACTCATTGCCCTGCACCCCATCTCCTGAATAGTAATTAACAAAACACCGTTTTTTGGCATCATATCTACTAATACCCATATAGGTACTAATCCATATATCATGCCGGAAATCCTCACTCAGTCCGCAAATAACATTGTTAGGCAAGCCCTCCGCTATTGTAAATCTCTCCAAATCCTCTGTATTTTTGTTGAAACAATAAAGTCCGTCTGTAGTACCTGCCCAAATATTACCGGAATAATCTTCCTGAATGGCATATCCCACGCAACCTGAAATCAAAGTATTCACCTGTCGATAGTTTACAAAACTCCCCGTCAAGGGATTAAAACAACTTATTCCTTTATAATGTCCAAGCCAGATAAGTCCTTCACTATCACAGAATATGTAGTTAATCCAATCATTGGCCAGTTCATTTCTTTTCAAATCACCGGTTTCATCTTTGGAAGACTCATAATGTTTCAAATTGCCAGTCTGCAAATTATACTGATAAAAGCCGGAACCTAATGTTCCTATATATAAATTTTTCTGTTTATCTTCGGTAATGGAAAGTATCTTTTCATTGTCGATAAGCAAAGAATAGTCACACTCTCCGGTTCTTCGATTCAGCTTCGCTATGCCACGTGTATAAGAACCGAGCCACAGATTCTTTTCCGAATCCTCATAAATACACATTATCGTATTAGCTACAGAATGAGCGGAACTTCCGGGTTGATAATGTCGCAGACGGTTACCATCAGTATCCAGTTCATATATACCCTCATTATCAACACCTATCCACAGATGCTGGTTACTATCCTGAAAGATAGACATGACACATCCTTGCCCTATAGGATTATAATAGATAGACCTACTGCCATAGTATTCAAAAGGATTACTCTGTTTCGGTATTAAGACAAGTCCTTTTTGGAACAGCCCCAGCCATAAATTTTTATCCTTGTCTTCCAGAATAGAGTGTATCTTTCCCTCCGAGAAATCTATCGGAGTAGAGTTAACTATATAATCTTCCAAACACATCTTTATAGGGTTATACTTTTTCAACCCCTGCCCATCGGTGCCGACCAAAAGTTGTCCATCTACCAACGACATACAGTAAACAGACAGAACATTATTTCCCATATAAGGAACGGGAGTAAAGCAATTCTCTTTCCTATTATAGCATGACAACCCCTTTTTTTGCGTTCCTACAAACAGATTTCCTTGTTTATCTTCTATAATAGCGGCTATATTATTATCATTGAGAGCCGGATACTTAAATACACGCACCTCTTTAGTTGCTGGTATATAACAAATCAATCCATTTCCATAAGTACCTATCCAAAGATTGTAATAGGAATCCTCATAAAAACAAGATTGAAAGTTATAATTGGATTGACGTAAAAGTTCATCCACCGAAACAGCTTGTTTCTGCTCTTCGTCCAAACGGAACATTCCTTGTCCGGTAGTAGTCATCCAGATTTCTCCATTATGCAGTTCTTGCATCTGTGTTACATGTGGAAAAACCCGCTTACCGGCACGTATCATCGGTATTTCTGAAAAGGTGTTTGTTTCGCGGTCATATTTCATCAAGCCATCAATACATCCTATCAATAGATTTTGCCGACTATCTTCGAACAATGTACGTACATAATTATTTTTGATAGAAGTAGAATCGCCCGAAACATGCCAATAGTTTGTAAAACGCAAACCGTCAAAACTATTCAACCCATATTCTGTCGCCGTCCAGATAAAACCTTTGCTATCCTGCAAAAAATGATTAATCAAACTACTGGACAATCCTTTGTCAGTAGTATAAAATCTTCCGGTCTGTGCATAAACTGTAAAAGAAGAAATTATATATATCACAAAAAAAAATGATATTTTGGATTGTATTTTCATGCTATAAAATTTAAAGTCAGAACAAATGTATGAAAAATAATAGATAGCTTTGTATACCACATAGCATAAATGTAACATTCGAGAAATATTTTGTTACGCACAGAAAAATGATGTTACATCAATATGTTATACAGGAAACATTCCAAACAGACATTTCATATAGAATACAATAAATTTGTACCAGACAAAAACGATGTTTAACCATTAATCCAATGAAACAAATGAGCACTTAAGGAAAGGCACACTAAAAAAAGTTACCTTATTATATATGAGGAAAATCTAAGAATGAGAGTATAAATTATCCATTAAATCAATTTCATTATGAAATGCACAAATCATTTTCTTAAGCCTTTGGGGTTTATTTTCCTGCTATGCGTACTCCCACTTTGGGTATCTGCGCAAAACATCACTGTCAAAGGAACAGTAAAAGATAATATCGGAGAGCCTGTTATAGGTGCCAGTGTTGTACAAAAAGGTACCAGTAATGGTATCGTAACCGACATTGACGGTAATTTCACCTTAAATGTACCTTCGAACAGTATTATCGTAGTTTCCTTTATCGGATATAAGGCACAAGAGATTCCCATAACCGGTAAGAAACAAATCAATGTCATCATGAAAGAAGATACCGAAATGTTGGACGAAGTTGTGGTCGTCGGTTATGGGCAGATGAAGCGTTCGGACTTGACAGGTTCAGTAGTATCGGTGAATGATGCAGCAATTAAAAAATCAGTTCCTACCTCCATCGATCAAGTATTGCAGGGGCGTGCAGCCGGTGTACAGATACAGGCTAATACAGGTACACCTGGCGGTAGCTCTTCTATCCGTATCCGTGGAATCAACTCATTGAATGCCACCAACCAGCCGATTTTCGTAATCGATGGCGTAGTAGTCGACTCTACCACAGATGATGACACCAGTAATCCATTATCAAGTATCAATCCTTCTGATATTGTTTCAATGGATGTATTGAAAGATGCTTCAGCTACTGCAATTTATGGTGCCCGTGCATCCAACGGCGTTATTATGATTACAACCAAACGCGGTGCTGCCGGGGAAGCATCTATCACTTATGATGGATATGTAGGCTGGCAGAATATGCCGAAGAAACTGGAAGTCATGAATTTGCGCGAATATGCTGCTCACCACAATGCACGTGCGGCTGCCGGCTTTGTAGAAACAAGTGATTATTTTGTAGAACCCGAGTTATTGGGCGATGGCACCGACTGGCAAGAGGAACTATTCCAAAATGCCTTGATGACCAGCCACAATATTTCTATCACAGGTGGCAGTGATAAAATAACCTATGCCTTCAGCGGCGGTTATCTTGATCAAGCCGGTATTGCCCTTGGTTCTGGTTTCAAACGTCTTTCCTTACGTGGTAACCTTGACGCACAAATCAAATCATGGTTAAAAGGCGGCATTAACTTTTCTTTGGCAGACAGCAAACAAAAAGTAGGTGCAGACAATAACATTATCATGACCGCTTTACAATCACAACCCAGCGTTGCAATCACTTCGGCAGACGGTTCTTATGACGGACCGGATGACCAATGGATGCCGGATAACCCTGTTGCATTGGCTACTATTCGTACCAATAACAACAAGAAAGAGAATTTCCGATATAATACTTATCTGGAAGCTACACTTTATAAAGGACTGACTTTAAAAACAGAACTTTCTGCCGACTATAACCTGAATAAATATTACTACTATGAACCCGACTATCAGTTTGGCGTTAAAACGAACTCCACTCGTACCGGCAAATGGACTAAAACAGATACTAAATATTGGAGCTGGCGCAATATATTGACCTACAATGAAACATTCGCCCAAAAACATAATGTGAATATCATGATTGGTCAAGAAATGAGCCAGAATCACTGGGAAACACAAGCAAGCAATGCCAGCGGTTACCTATCAAACTCAGCTACAGATCCAAGTGCAGGAGACAGCAGTCTCTCCAGCGGTACAGGCTATCAGAATGACAATTCGATTCTCTCTTACTTCGGACGTGCATTCTACTCTTACGATGACCGCTATCTGTTAACAGCCACCATTCGCCGAGACGGCTCTTCCAAATTTGCAAAAGGCAACCGTTGGGGGTGGTTTCCTTCAGCAGCACTGGCATGGAAAGTAAGCAATGAATCTTTTCTAAAAAACAATCCCATCATCAATAATCTGAAACTGCGATTCGGCTGGGGCACTACCGGTAATCAGAATGTTCAAGACTGGGCATATATTGCATTACTCTCTACAAAAGCTACTCCATGGGGTAACGGTGTATTGAACGGAAATACGGCAAATCCTAATCTGAAATGGGAAACCACCTATTCAACCAACTTAGGACTGGATATAAATCTCTTTGACAACCGCATAGAATTCATTGCCGACTTTTACTACAAGAAAACAAAAGATATGTTGCTTCAAATCTCCCTACCCTCATTCCTGGGCTCATCCGGACTGGGTGCCGCCACTAATCCATGGGGTAACATCGGTTCTTTGGAAAACAAAGGTCTGGAACTCACTTTGAATACTGTAAATATTGATACCAAGGGCTTCCAATGGAGAAGTAATTTCGTGTTTTCACTGAATAGATTAATAGTGGTTGAAATTGCTACGGAAACAGGTATCTTACCTTACGAGATAGATATATGAGATTTCACATAATCCTTGACGATCTCCATGCCCGGATATCCTATCGGTCAGTTTTGGGGATATAAAGTTATTGGGCGTTTCAATGAACCGACCGATTTTTATTACAAAACTGCGGACGGTACGGTCAAAGAAGTAGCACGTCCTGAAGGACAGAGCATTGCCGAAGGACAAACATGGTTAGGCGACTACATCTTTGAAGATATAAATAAAGATGGCATAATTGACAATAAAGATCAAACTTTCATCGGTAATCCTGAGCCCAAATTTACTTACGGTATCGGGAACACATTCTCTTGGAAAGGTTTTGATCTTACAATTTTCTTGAGCGGCTCTTATGGCAATGATGTATTAAACTACAACCGCCGTTGGTTGGAAATCAGTGGTTCCAACAGTAATTTATTGAAATCTACCGGCTATGCCATCGTTGAAAAAATTGATCCCAACGGACCGGATGACTATCGTAATTTCCATGTTACAGGCGGCGATGCCAACTCACCGCGCATGTACACACAAAGTTCCAAAAACTTAAACTGGCGGGTCAGCGACCGCTATGTAGAAGACGGTTCTTATCTGCGCATACAAAACATTTCATTGGGCTATACTCTCCCCAAAAAATGGCTGCAGAAAACACCTATTCAGAATCTGAAAATCTACGCCAATTTGCAAAATGTATACACATGGACTAAATATAAAGGATACGATCCTGAAGTAGGCAGCTTATACGGTAATACATTGTACAATGGTATTGATTATGGTCGATATCCTTCACCGCGTATTTACACATTCGGCTTAAATGTATCCTTCTAACCTAAAAAAAGAAATACAATGAAAAAGAAATATATACTTCTGACAGTTTTAGTCAGTACGATATCTTTAAGTAGTTGCGAAGATTTTCTGGAACAAGAAAACTCTCATGACTTGAATCAAGAAACATTCTTCGATTCAGAGTCCGCTCTGCTTTCAGCCACAGCTCCTTTATATAATTATGTGTGGGCAGGCTTCAACGATAAATTTTACTACGGTATGGGAGACGGACGTGCCAACAATATCACCGCCCAGTATTCCAATTACATATTTCCGTACACAAACTTAAGTGAGACATCTCTAAGTCAGGGTCTTGCTGATGCATGGAACTCATTATACTCTGTTGTGGCACAATCTAACAATACCATCAATAATATTACCGATTACTCAGCATCCACCATTAGCGAAGAGACTAAACAACGAGCTATCGCTGAAGCGCGCTTCATGCGTGGAACAGCCTATTGGTATATCGGTTCTTTGTGGGGGGCAGGCATTATCTATACCAATACTTCAAGTTTAGTCAATAATTATGTGATTCCTGCATCTCCCGGCATTGATGTTATAGAGTTTGCCATCCGCGACTTGGAATATGCAGCCAAGTATCTGCCTAAAACGCAATCTGATTTGGGCCGCGTCACTTGCTACAGCGCTTACGGCATGTTATCGCGTCTTTATCTGTCAATGGCAGGCTTGACTACCAGCGGTGCCTATGATGGAACCAATGCAGCTACAGACTTCAACCGTGGTATACGTAATGAATATTACCTCAATTTAGCCAAACAAGCTGCTTTGAAAGTTATTAATGAATCAGAAGCCGAATTAGTAAAGCCATTCAGCGCTTTGTTTGCAGCAAATAGCATCAATAACAATGCTGAAAGCCTTTTCCAACTGCAATGGATGCAAGGCACCTCCGACGCAGTAGGTGGATGTGCCAATACGATGGTGCGTTTTTTCGCCTGGTCTACAATGGTTGCAGATACTAATGCATGGGGTGGAGCAACTTATTGCTCATGGGATTTATGGAAAGAATTTTCCAACTATGAAGACAAAACTCTGAACAGAATAGTAGACGATGAAATCCGTCGACACTACTCTGTAGCTTCCTACGGTGAAACATACACAGAACTTAACATCAAAAATGGCGGATACACCTATGGCATTACAGAAAGCGCAGGCAGCCAAGGTGCCAATATCAAGAAATATGTTATAGGTACCAACGCAGACAACGGATTCAGCCAAGTAAACAATGCAGGTATCAATACCTATATGCTTCGTCTGGCAGAAGTCTATTTGAATTATACAGAAGCCAGCATGGGCAACAATGCCAGTACCACTGATGTAGCCTATTTCAATCTGGTACGTACTCGCGCAGGGATGCCAACCAAATCGACTATCACCTATGAGGATTTGCGTCATGAACGCCGTGTAGAATTTGCCTTTGAAGGATTATATTGGTATGATCTTGTTTCTCGTGCCTACTATCAACAGCAAGAAGTTATCAACTACATGAACAATCAAGAGCGTAACGCCAGCTATTATGACTCCACTACCAACACCTATCAACTTAGTGAAAGTTATGTAGCCCCGGGAACCGGTGTGGCCGAAGCTACTGCTAAAAGTCTACGTTTACCTATCGCAGATACAGACCAAAGTAAGAATCCTAACTTGAAACCCGATTCTAACGGTAACATCCAGACTGTAGCTTACGAATTTGGAGAAAAAGAGGTTACAGCAGAAGAATTGTTCAACTAATAAAAAAGGATAATCATGAAAAAGTTAAAATATATTTGGACATTGTACCTCGTGCTTCTATCCATAGGTTTTATTGCCTGCAACGAAGACGACAAATACTTTGATAAAGATGTACAAAATAGTCCTATCACAATCAGCAAAATTTATTTGGAAGACGCTGAATCCACCGTACCCGACAGAGAAGTAACTTTTGCACGCCTCGGACAAATCATCCGCATCGAAGGTAGCGGGCTTTATGGTGTAAAAACAGTGTATATAAACGGTTATGATACCTACTTCAATCGCACCTATGTAAGCGATAAATCCATGTTAGTTCAACTTAACAG
>ENA-ORID01000004-ORID01000004.1-human-gut-metagenome-genome-assembly--contig:-NODE-4-length-66746-cov-6.79057_pt1 | contig 66746 bp, 44 predicted proteins | sample MGYA00243028_ERZ508742 | MGnify/ENA primary metagenome ERZ508742 (study PRJEB26277, sample SAMN04329837) | human gut metagenome | biome: human-associated habitat | host: Homo sapiens | place: USA... | reverse complement strand
GCTGCTGACGGATATGACTTCCTACGCCGATGCGCTCGCCATCGTATCCAACCGTATGGACCAGATTCCTTCGAAGGACTCCATGCCGGGATCCCTTTATTCGGACTTGGCGAAGATATACGAAAAGGCGGTGCAGTTCCCAAGCGGCGGTTCCATCACGATTATTGCGGTGACGACTCTGTCCGGTGGCGACATTACGCATGCCGTGCCCGACAATACGGGTTATATCACGGAAGGCCAGTTGTTCCTCCGTCGTGACAGCGACATCGGTAAGGTTATCGTTGACCCGTTCCGTTCCTTGTCCCGTCTGAAACAGCTTGTTACGGGCAAAAAGACACGTAAGGACCATCCGCAGGTGATGAATGCCGCCGTACGTCTGTACGCCGATGCCGCCAACGCCAAAACCAAGCTTGAAAACGGTTTCGACCTGACGAACTACGACGAACGTACCCTTGCCTTTGCCAAGGACTACTCCAACCAGCTACTGGCCATCGATGTCAACCTCGATACCACAGAGATGCTCGATGTGGCATGGAGTCTGTTCGGCAAGTATTTCCGTCCGGAAGAGGTGAACATCAAGAAAGAACTTGTGGACGAATTCTGGCCCAAAGCAGAAAACTAATCACTTATAATTAACCATTAATCACTAACGAAGTGGCTATTAAGTTTCAATATAATAAAACGTCGCTCCAGCAGTTGGAAAAGCAACTGAAAGTACGTGTGCGCACGCTCCCCATCATTAAGAACAAGGAGAGCGCCCTGCGTATGGAAGTGAAGCGCTGCAAGGCCGATGCTGCCGCGCTGGATGCGAGGTTGGAAAAGGAAATCCAAGCTTATGAAGCCATGTTCGCCCTTTGGAATGAGTTCGACGCCTCATTGATAAAGGTCAGCGATGTTCATCTCGGTGTGAAGAAGATTGCCGGCGTAAGAGTGCCGTTGCTCGAGAATGTAGATTTCGAGATACGCCCTTACAGCTTGTTCAATGCGCCCAAATGGTATGCAGACGGGTTGCATTTGCTCAAGGAACTGGCACACACGGCCATTGAACGGGAGTTTACCGTGGCCAAGCTGAACTTGCTGGAACATGCGCGTAAAAAGACCACCCAAAAGGTGAATCTTTTTGAGAAAGTACAGATTCCGGGCTATCAGGATGCACTGCGCAAAATCAAGCGGTTTATGGAAGACGAGGAGAACCTCTCCAAGTCGTCGCAGAAAATCATGAAGTCCCACCAAGAGAAAAGGAAGGAGGCAGAAGCATGATTACGAAAATGAAGAAGCTCACGTTCCTTGTATATTATAAGGAGTACGAAGCATTCCTGAACGGTGTGCGCGACCTCGGTGTGGTGCATGTGGCCGAAAAGCAGCAAGGCGTTGCCGACAATACGGAGTTGCAGGACAGTATCCGTCTGTCTGCCCGCCTGCAGGCTACGGAAAAGCTGTTGCAGGCGTTTAAGCCCGCCAGACTGGCGGTGGAGGAAACACCCGCCTCGGCAGCCCGCGGACTGGAAGTGCTGAACGAAGTGGACGAGTTGCAAGCCGAAAAGAATAAGTTGCAACAGCAGTTGCAGACCTATCAGAAGGAAAAAGCTGCGCTGGAGCCATGGGGTAACTTTGAACCCGCAAGCCTTTCGCGTCTGCACGATGCCGGACTGGCAGTAGGCTTTTACAGTTGCTCGGAAGGCAATTACGACGCAACCTGGGAAGATACCTATAATGCGATGGTTATCAGCCGTCAGGCCTCTCGCGTCTATTTCGTTACCGTAACCGGTAGTTCGGAAGAAACGGATTTGGATGCGGAGCAGGCCAAGCTGCCGCCTTACTCATTGGAGCGCGTACAAGTGCTTTGTGACGAGACAGAACAGGCTCTGGCGGATAACGAGGAAAAAATGAAAGTGCTTGCCGAGAGAGAAATCCCTTCGTTGCGTGCAGCCTTGAAAGAGGTGAACACCGACATGGAATTCTCCAAAGTAATGCTGAATACGGAAGCTACGGCAGGAGAGAAGCTGATGCTGCTGCAAGGCTGGGCGCCGGCATCCAGAGTCGGAGAAATCTCCGAATGGCTCGATGCGCAGCACGTGTACTACGAGGTAACCTCTCCCGTACCGGGCGACAACGTGCCTATACAGTTGAACAACAAAGGTTTCTTTGCCTGGTTCGAGCCTATATGCAAGCTCTATATGCTGCCCAAGTATAACGAGCTGGACCTGACGCCGTTCTTTGCACCTTTCTTTATGGTGTTCTTCGGCTTGTGTCTGGGAGACTCCGGTTACGGACTGTTCCTGTTTCTCGGAGCAACCCTGTACCGTCTGTTTGCCAAGAACATCAGCGCTGCGATGAGACCTGTCCTCTCATTGGTGCAGGTATTGGCGGCATCCACTTTCTTCTGCGGATTGCTGACCGGCACGTTCTTCGGAGCGAACATTTACGATATCGACCTGCCTTTCTTCCAAAAGATGAAAGCGGCCTTGTTCATGGACAATAACGATATGTTCCAGTTGTCGTTGATACTCGGTGTGGTGCAGATATTGTTCGGTATGGTGCTGAAAGCGGTGAACCAGGGTATTCAGTTCGGGTTCAAGTATGCCGTGGCTACGATTGGCTGGATTATATTGCTGGTTTCCTGCGGAGTAGGAGCCTTGCTGCCGGAAGTCATGCCATTTGGCGGTACGGTGCATCTGTGCATCCTCTGTGTGGCGGCAGCCATGATATTCCTCTACAACAGTCCGGGAAAGAACATATTCCTCAATATCGGGCTTGGGCTTTGGGATTCCTACAATATGGCTACCGGATTGCTGGGCGATGTGTTGTCGTATGTACGTCTGTTTGCCCTCGGACTGTCGGGTGGTATCCTTGCAGGGGTGTTCAACAGCTTGGCGGTGGGCATGAGTCCTGACAATGTCATTGCAGGTCCCATCGTAATGGTACTGATATTCGTTATCGGCCATGCCATCAATATCTTTATGAACGTGCTCGGTGCAATGGTTCACCCCATGCGTCTGACCTTTGTGGAATTCTTCAAGAACTCCGGATACGAAGGCGGAGGCAAGGAATACAAGCCGTTTAAGAATTGAGAGTTGAGAATTTAAATTGAGAAATAGAGAATAAAGGATTGATAAAAGAGGAAGATAGGAGCTGCGCGGAGATAGTGTGATCTTTTCTCCGAGAGTCTTCAGGAGAATTCTTCAAAAGAAATCTTTAAGAGAAACAAATAAAATATAAACAATAAAAAACGAATAAGATTATGGAAATGAATTTATTGATTGCCTATATTGGCATTGCAGTGATGATTGGTTTGTCGGGTATCGGTAGTGCCTACGGTGTGACAATTGCCGGTAATGCGGCTATCGGTGCGCTGAAGAAGAACGACGGTGCTTTCGGTAACTTCCTTGTGCTGACCGCTCTTCCCGGTACTCAGGGCTTGTACGGTTTTGCAGGCTACTTTATGTTCCAGACTATTTTCGGCATCCTTACTCCGGGCATGACTGCCATTCAGGCTGCTGCCATTCTGGGTGCAGGTATTGCTTTGGGATTGGTTGCCTTGTTCTCCGCTATCCGTCAGGGACAGGTTTGCGCCAACGGTATCGCCGCTATCGGTCAGGGACACGACGTATTCAGCAACACGCTGATTCTTGCCGTATTCCCCGAACTTTATGCGATTGTAGCTTTGGCTGCCACTTTCTTGATTGGCAGTGCGCTGACCGCATAAACAGCAATTACCGACTGCACAAATAGCAGTTGAAATAAAAGAAGAGGGTGTCAAAATATACTTGCTGATTTCTTTTAGTCACGGAATTATACGGAAAAAGAACAAAGAAAATCTGTGTTTTCCGTGTAATCCGTGCCTAAAAAGAAACAGACAGCAAGCGAGTTTAAGTTTTGATATACCCTCTTTTTCATATCTTCTTCTCTGTCTTTTCCTTCTATTCCGTACAAACTTCTGTTTTTTCTCTTTTCATCGGTAATCTTCGCTCTTCTCTGTATTGGTGGGCTTTTAGCGTTTGCCGGTAGTATTTATGCAAACGATTGTTTATGCACATTTAATCAGTTTTTTCGATTAAAAGGCTATTTTTCAAAGAATAATGCGTACTTTTGCAGCCACAATTACGATAAAGAGATTATAACATATATGGTTAAAGAACTACTTACCCCCGATTACATCTTCGAAGCGAGCTGGGAAGTATGTAATAAAGTAGGCGGTATCTATACAGTTTTGTCTACCAGAGCAAACACTTTGCAGACAAAATTCCGCGATAAAGTATTTTTTGTAGGCCCGGACTTCTGGCAAGGTAAAGAGAACCCTTTATTTATCGAGTCCGATAACCTTTGTGCCGCATGGAAGAAATATGCTATTGAAAAAGACAACCTCTCTGTCCGCGTAGGCCGCTGGAACATTCCGGGCGAACCTATTGTCATATTGGTTGACTTCCAACCTTTCTTTGCACAAAAGAATGAAATTTATGCGGAGATGTGGGAACACTATCAGGTGGATTCACTGCACGCATACGGTGACTACGATGAAGCCTCGATGTTTGCATACGCCACCGGAAAGGTGGTGGAGAGTTTCTACCGGTATAACCTGACGGAAACGGACAAGGTTGTATTTCAGGCACATGAGTGGATGACCGGTATGGCTGCGCTTTACTTGCAGACTGCCGTTCCTGAAATCGCTACGATATTCACCACCCATGCCACTTCGATAGGCCGTTCTATTGCGGGCAACAACAAACCGCTATACGATTATCTTTTTGCCTACAACGGCGACCAAATGGCGCAGGAGCTGAATATGGAGTCCAAACATTCCATCGAAAAGCAGACCGCCCATTACGTAGACTGTTTCACTACCGTAAGCGAAATCACCAACAACGAGTGCAAGGAACTGCTCGACAAGCCTGCCGATGTAGTCCTGATGAACGGCTTTGAAGACGATTTCGTTCCGAAAGGCTCCACATTTACCGGTAAGCGCAAGCGGGCGCGTTCCACTATGTTGCGTGTGGCAAACAGCCTGTTGGGACAGGAATTTGATAATGATACGCTTATCATCGGAACCAGCGGCCGTTACGAGTTCAAGAACAAGGGCATCGATGTGTTCCTGGAATCATTGAACCGTTTGAACCGTGATAAGAATCTGAATAAGAAAGTGCTGGCTTTCGTCAACGTACCCGGTTGGGTGGGTGCCCCCCGCGAAGACCTGCAGCAGCGTCTGAAAAAGAAAGACGAGCATTATACCACTCCTTTGGAAGTACCTTTCATCACGCACTGGCTGCACAACATGACGCACGACCAGGTGCTGGACATGCTGAAGTACCTCGGTATGGGCAACCGTCCCGAAGACAAGGTGAAGGTAATCTTCGTTCCCTGCTATCTGGACGGTAAGGATGGCATTCTCAACAAGCATTATTACGACCTGATACTGGGAGAGGACCTCAGCGTTTATCCCTCTTACTATGAGCCGTGGGGATATACCCCGTTGGAGAGCGTGGCTTTCCGCGTGCCCACCATTACGACCGACCTTGCCGGCTTCGGACTTTGGGTGAACAGCCTGAAGAATCAGCACGGTATCAACGATGGAGTAGAGGTGCTGCACCGTTCGGACTATAACTATTCCGAAGTGGCGGACGGTATCAAGGACACCATAACTTTGTTCTCTACAAAGACAGATGCGGAAATCAAAGAAATCCGTAAGCGTGCCGCCCAAGTGGCAGAGCAGGCCTTATGGAAGCATTTCATACAATATTATTATGAAGCCTACGACCTTGCGTTGCGCAATGCGATGAAGCGTCAGTTGGGCTGATAAAAAGAATTATATTTATCAATCAAGTAATCATACAATGAAGATTAAAGTTAGTAATGTAAACACTCCGAACTGGAAAGATGTGAACGTTAAATCTCACATCCCCGCTGAATTGGAGAAGTTATCCGAACTTGCACGTAACATTTGGTGGTCATGGAACTTTGAAGCCACCGAACTGTTTAGAGACCTTGACCCTGCTCTTTGGAAAGAAGTAGGACAGAACCCTGTTCTGCTGTTGGAACGTATGAGCTATGCCAAGCTTGAGGCGCTTGCTGAAGATAAGGTTATTTTGCGCAGAATGGAAGATGTATATTCCAAGTTCCGCAATTACATGGATGTAAAACCCGACAGCAATCGTCCTTCCGTTGCATATTTCAGTATGGAATACGGTTTGAATCATGTACTTAAGATATATTCCGGTGGTCTGGGCGTACTTGCCGGCGACTATTTGAAAGAGGCTTCCGACAGCAACGTAGACTTGTGCGCCGTAGGTTTCCTGTACCGTTACGGTTATTTCACCCAATCCTTGTCTATGGACGGACAGCAGATTGCCAACTACGAAGCCCAGAACTTCGGCCAGTTGCCTCTCGACCGCGTATTGGACGAAAACGGAAAGCAGGTTGTAGTCGATGTTCCTTACCTGGATTACTACGTACATGCTTATCTTTGGAGAGTGAACGTAGGCCGTATTTCCCTTTATCTGCTCGATACGGACAACGAGATGAATAGCGAGTTCGACCGTTCCATCACTCACCAGCTTTACGGCGGCGATTGGGAGAACCGTTTGAAGCAGGAAATCCTGCTCGGTATCGGCGGTATCCTTACCCTGAAGAAGCTGGGTATCAAGAAAGACGTATATCACTGCAACGAAGGCCACGCAGCGTTGATTAACGTACAGCGCATCTGCGACTACGTAGCCGAAGGTCTGACCTACGACCAGGCCATCGAGTTGGTACGCGCCTCTTCTCTGTACACCGTACACACTCCGGTTCCTGCCGGTCACGACTACTTCGACGAAGGTCTCTTCGGCAAGTACATGGGCGGTTATCCCGCCCGTATGGGTATCACTTGGGACGACCTCATGGACCTCGGCCGCAACAACCCCGGCGACAAGGGCGAACGCTTCTGCATGTCCGTATTCGCCTGTAACACTTCTCAGGAAGTGAACGGTGTAAGCTGGTTGCACGGAAAGGTTTCCCAGGAGATGTTTGCTCCCATCTGGAAAGGTTACTTCCCGGAAGAAATGCACGTGGGCTACGTCACCAACGGTGTACACTTCCCCACATGGAGCGCAACGGAGTGGAAGCAGCTCTATGCCAAGCACTTCGATGAAAACTTCTGGTACGACCAGTCCAATCCTAAGATTTGGGAAGCTATCTACAGTGTACCCGACGAAGAGATCTGGAAGACGCGCATGGCCATGAAGAACAAACTGATTGACTACGTTCGTAAGGAATACCGCAAGACATGGCTGAACAACCAGGGAGACCCCTCACGTGTTGTGTCTCTGCTGGACAAGATTAACCCGAATGCACTGCTGATAGGTTTCGGACGCCGTTTTGCCACTTACAAGCGTGCACACCTGCTGTTCACCGACCTGGACCGTCTGTCCAAGATTGTGAACAACCCCGACTATCCGGTACAGTTCCTCTTTACGGGTAAGGCCCACCCGCACGACGGTGCAGGCCAGGGATTGATTAAGAGAATCATCGAAATCTCCCGCCGTCCCGAATTCCTGGGTAAGATTATCTTCCTCGAGAACTACGACATGCAGTTGGCACGCCGTCTTGTATCGGGTGTGGATATCTGGCTGAACACTCCGACACGTCCGCTCGAAGCATCCGGTACTTCCGGTGAGAAAGCGTTGATGAACGGTGTGGTAAACTTCTCCGTACTCGACGGATGGTGGCTGGAAGGCTATCGTGAAGGTGCAGGCTGGGCGTTGACCGAAAAACGTACTTACCAGAATCAGGAATACCAAGACCAGTTGGATGCCGCTACCATTTACAGCATCCTCGAACAGGAAATCCTGCCGTTGTACTATGCACGCAACAAGAAGGGATATTCCGAAGGCTGGATCAGAACCATCAAGAACTCCATCGCGCAGATTGCGCCTCACTACACAATGAAGCGTCAGTTGGACGATTACTATAGCAAGTTCTACACCAAGGAAGCAAAACGCTTCAAGGCATTGGCTGCCAACAACTATGCCAAAGCCAAGGAACTCGCAGCATGGAAGGAAGAAGTTGTGGCCAAGTGGGACAGCATCGAAGTCGTATCCTGCGAAAAGACGGAAGAACTGGTGAAAGGCTCTCTCGAAAGCGGTAAGGAATACACCATTACCTACGTTATCGACGAGAAGGGTCTGGACGATGCTATCGGTCTGGAACTGGTTACTACTTATACAGCTCAGGACGGCAAGCAGCACGTTTACTCCGTAGCGCCGTTTGAAGTAGTGAAGAAAGAGGGCGACCTCTATACGTTCCAGGCAACACATAAGCTGGAGAACGCAGGCAGCTTCAAGGTAGCTTACCGTATGTTCCCGAAGAACGCAGAACTGCCTCACCGTCAGGACTTCTGCTATGTTCGCTGGTTCATCTAAGATAAGATAACAAAACAGATGATGCGTTGGTATGAAACGCATCATCCGTTTGATACAGACAGACCATCCGCTTACCCGAAACGGATGGTCTGTTTGTTAATAGTGTGTTATTATATGGGCAAACGGTGATGAATACGTGTGCCGGTCCGTTTATTTTCCTACCTCTTGAAAGAGCGTGATGCTCAGGAATACCCCGATAACGATGCACATCAGAATCAGGAACCAGTTCATGAGGCGTGCGCTCAGTTTCGTTTCCTTGTGCAGGTTTTGGGCTATGTAATTCTTGAAGAACAGGTAGATGGCAGGTACGGTGGCGCTTGCCAGCAGCAGGTCTTCGGGAATCTTGTACACATACACTTTGGAGAAAGCGATGAGCGCCCAGTGGCAGAGGAAGAGGATAACGAGCAGATTGACTTTGCGCGAGAACGCCAACAGCAGTCCGATGGTAAATGCGGCTACCGAGCAGGGCATTACTGTGGTCGTCATCATCGGGAACTCCATGCCGCGCGCCCACGAAAGGAGCGGGTATAGGAAGGGCATCGCATAGAGCACTCCTGCCAGCATAGGGTACTTGGGGTTACGCTCGAACGGAGTGTAACCGGTAAATAAATCCCACAGCCAAATCAATGCGACGGTTCCCCAGAATGCGGAGAGAACGTAGTGATAGTTGCGCGTGTCGCAGTACATTGCGTAGTACACCAGCGCTATCCAGCCGTTGAGGAATACCATATATATTTTCATGGAGCGTTTTGTCCAGACGGTGGGACGGCGGTATAGCAATGCAGTCAGCAGGATGCCCGCTGCGGTAATGAGAATCTGCGCCCACCAGGTGCTTTCATTATACTGTGCGATGGTGTTCCAAAATGTTTCCATATAAGTTAGCTTTTATTTCCGGGAGATATGATAAACATTCGCTCTGCCCGTTTTCTTTTGTCCGAAAATGTGTACAAAGGTATCGGTTTCCGATGAGATATGAAATTCTTTTCCCTATTTTGCCTTTCTTTCTTCTAAAGAAAAAATGATTTCTTTGTTATGCCGGTGTAGGAAACTCATGCTTTTTATGTACTTTTGTACTCTTTTTTGAAAATAGGTAAAAATCAGATATTAGTTAGTGGAAAGTTTGATGGACAAAACAATGGTCGAGCAAGAGATTATCTTGCGCAGGAAGCTTGATTTATTGCTTCGTACAGGGAAAATATTAGTGGAGAGTGCTGCCGATACCAATCGCATTGTACGCAATATGAATCGTGTGGCGGCTTATTTGGGATTACCTGAGGAGAATCTTCACATCGACGTGACTTATACAATGCTGGTGGTGAACCTGAGTGACGAATCGCACTCTTATTCCAAATTTCAGAAGTGCGAGAAACATGGTATCAACATGACGGCCATATCCGAAATCAGCAAGCTGTCCTGGCGTGCCATTGAGGAAGACTATTCGCTCGACCGCTACGAGGAAGAGCTGGAGAAGATAAAAAACAAGAAGCGGAACTACACCCCCTATCTTGTTGCCATCGGTGCGGGTTTTGCCTGTGGTGGCTTCTGCAAGCTGTTCGGCAGCGACTGGGTTGCCTTTCTGTTTGCCTCTATCGCCGCTTTTGCAGGTTTCCGTGTCCGTGCGCGCTGCATAGAGTTCGGTATCAATCTGTATATGAGCATCACCATTGCGGCGCTGGTGTCCACATGTCTGGCTTATATCACTACCTTTACAGGGCTTTCGGGCACGCCTTACCATCCGCTACTGGCGTGCGCGCTGTTCATTGTGCCGGGAGTTCCCATTATAAACTTTGTGGACGACATGATTGACAACTACATACAGGTGGGCATCGTGCGTGCCGTTAATACGGTACTCATGGTGTGTGCCATGGCGTTCGGCATTGTGATGGCCATGCGCCTGCTGGCTATGGAAGATGTGGTGATTGACAAGAAGTTCAGCGAACTGAGCATGGTTCCGCACGATCCTTATTATATATACGCCATTGCGGCAGCCATATCCGCGATGGGCTTCTCCATGATATTCAATATCCAGCGCCGTCTGCTGTGGGTGGTTGCGGTAGGGGGAATCCTTGCCGTGTGTACGCGTAATTTCGTCAACTTCGAGTTGGGGCTCGGTCCGGTCATCGGTTCTTTCATGGGAGCCATGGTGGTGAGTCTGGTGGCGGTGAAGGCAGTCCACTGGTTTCATGTGCCTAATCACGTGCTTACCATTCCTTCCGTCATTCCGATGATTCCGGGAGTGTTGATGTACCGTGCGCTGGTGGCGCTCATCAATATGCACGGAGTGGTGGGCGAGGTCACGGTGGCTGTGTCCAACGGTATCAACGCTTCGTTGATTATCCTTTGCATTGCGCTGGGGGTAGCCGTTCCCAACATCTTTGCCCGCCGTTATATAGCCAAAGACCGTCAGCGCTTCCTGAAAGAGGAGTTGCAGAAGCGCAGGGAGAGGGGAAAGTTCCTTGAGTGGTAAGAGTGGTATGTATGATATAAAAGGGGCTGTCTCAATCGCTGAGGCAGCCCTTTTCCGTTTGTGTCTTTTCCCTTATGCGGCAGAAACAGGATGCTGCGAAAGAACGGGTGCGTTTACCGCAACCATTCGTTTAGCAGCTTCATCACTTCTTCTTTCTCCTTTTCGGGCAGTGTGGAGATGCGTGCCAGATGGCTGCCGCCCGGCTGAATGAATACGTGAATATTCTTTTTCTCTTTGAGCCAGGTAACTCCGGCAGCCGTCCAGGGATCGTTTTCACCGTAGATGAATATCATTTTCGGGTCGTTCTTTTGCAAGAATCCCTTAATCTTCCTACTGAGTGTCTTGTCAAAAGGCATATCTTTCAGTTCCTCGGGAAGCATCAGGCGATGCAGGTAGCCTTTGCCGGACTTGATGGAGAGATACTTTTTGAAAGGACGGGTGTCGTAGCCGTAATAGCCCAATTCGCGTGCGGCCTGTACGAAGAAAGAGGCGTTGGTACTGTCGGTTGTGAAATAGGACGGGTCGCTGATGGCCAGCAGGTGGGCTATGAGTTCTGCGTCGGTGGCTGTGGGTAGCGGAATGCTGCCGACGGGAGTACCCCATTGCCAGAGCGCGAATGAATATTCCAGTACCGAATAGTCGTATATCTCTTCGATAGGAGCACGGAACTTATACTCTTGTTCGGTGCAGTATTTCTCGAAAAGGGGGAGTAAGGCCGCTTTGCGTTTCAGGATTTCCAGCTGGAAGTCGGTAATTCTTTTACGGTCTTCATCCGTAGACACTTTTTTGAGGAACGGTTCGTGACGGCCGTCCTCTGTTCCGTAGCAGAGGGGAGCCACGTAAGGAACGGATACATCCACATCGTCCGGATAGAATGTGCGGTAGAGCAGGGCGGTCTGTCCGCCTTTGCTGATACCGGTAGCAATCCATTTTCCGGGATATATGTTTTTGAATGCGGTTGTTACCGCGTGCAAATCATCGGCGGAACTTTCGGCTGTAAGGTATCGCCAGTCTTTGGGTTCGGGAGTGGATTCCAGGAAATAGCGGTATTCCACAAATACCATATTGGCATTGAGGAGCCTGGAAAGTTCCTCGCGATATTGGGGCTTGAGCGCGTAGGCGGCTCCATATCCTTCGGTTATAATGACCGTGGGACGATCGAAGCCCGCATGCGCCACGATAACCCGCTGGCGGAAACTTCCTTTCTTGGGATGCCGGTGGTCGAGCGGCTGGGTGAAATAGGTTACATACTTCTCCGAAAACTCGGTAGATTCCAACGGTTGGGTTTCCGTTATGGCGGAAATCTCACTTAGTTTCTGCTGTAAGCCGGTCTGTGCGGATAAGGATACCGATGCCAGCAAGAATGTAAACAGCAGCAATGCTGTATGGCGTGTACGCAGGTCTTTCATAATGTGTTTATTTGTAATTGGGGACAAAGATAATCTGTTTTCCTCTTCAGGCTGCTGTCTGCCGGATAAAAAAGGGGAAAGAACTACCATCACGGCACTTCTTTCCCCTGCAAACTTAAAACAACCAACAAAAGAAATAGATAATTTCCGGTTTCAGAGTTTGTATGTCTGAAATAGCTCTTTATCTTATAAACAACAGTTCCCTGTATTTCGGTAATGTCCACATCTGGTTGTCAACGATGAGTTCCAACTTGTCGATGTGATAGCGGATTTCTTCCATCATCGGTACGATGTTGTCGTGATAAGCGATGGCTTTGTCGCGTTCACATTCAATCTTGTTGGCAACCTTGCGGGCTTCTATCATGGTATCTACATGTTCCTTGATGAAGGTGGTACGGTCGGCAATCTCTTCGATGAGTTCCAAATTCTTGGCAGACAGTTTTGCAGCTTTCTCTACCGGGAAGAGGTCTTTCATTTTGTAGACATTGTCTATCAAATCCGTCTGATATTGAGTGGCTACGGGAATGATGTGATTCATCGCCAAGTCACCGAGCACGCGGGCTTCAATCTGAATTTTCTTGGTATAGGTCTCCCACTTCACTTCGTTGCGGGCTTCCAGTTCCTTTTGCGTCATTACGCCTACAGACTCGAACATACGGATGCTTTCGGGCTTCAGATAGTTGTCGAAGATGAGGGGTACACTGGTTTCGCAGTCCAGACCGCGTTTTTTGGCCTCGGCTTTCCATTCGTCGCTGTAGCCGTTACCGTCGAAGTGAATGGGCTTGCATATCCTGATGTATTTGCGGATAACGTCGAGGATAGCCGAAATCTTCGGTTCACCCTTCCCGATAAGTTTGTCTACATCCTTCTTGAATTCTACCAGTTGCTCGGCAAGAGCGGAGTTCAGGGCAATCATGGCGCTGGCACAGTTGGCTTCCGAACCTACGGCACGAAACTCGAAGCGGTTGCCCGTAAAGGCAAACGGGCTGGTACGGTTACGGTCGGTGTTGTCTATCATTAGCTCGGGTATCTGCGGAATGTCCAGCTTCATGCCCTGTTTGCCGCTGAGGCTGATGAGGTTATCCTTAGTGCTTTCCTCAATATGTTCCAGAACCTGACTCAACTGCTTGCCGAGGAAGCTGGATATGATTGCAGGAGGCGCTTCATTCGCTCCCAGTCGGTGGGCGTTTGTGGCGCTGGAGATGCTGGCTTTCAGTAATCCGTTATGTTTGTAGACTGCCATTAAGGTATTTACTACGAAGGTGATGAAGCGTAGGTTGTCTTCGGGCAGTTTGCCGGGGGCATGGAGCAGGATGCCCGTGTCCGTACCCAACGACCAGTTGTTGTGCTTGCCGCTGCCGTTGACACCCTTGAATGGCTTTTCGTGCAACAGTACTCGGAAGCCGTGATTACGTGCCACCTTGCGCATCAGAGCCATGATGAGCATATTGTGGTCTACTGCAAGGTTACATTCCTCGAAGATAGGAGCCAACTCGAATTGGTTGGGAGCTACCTCGTTGTGGCGGGTCTTGACAGGGATTCCGAGTTTCAACGCTTCGATTTCCAACTCCTTCATAAAGGCTGCCACACGCGGAGGGATGGCGCCGAAGTAGTGGTCTTCGAGTTGTTGGTTCTTGGCACTATCGTGTCCGGTCAGTGTGCGGCCGGTCATCAACAGGTCGGGGCGGGCGGCGTAAAGGCCTTCGTCAATCAGGAAGTATTCCTGTTCCCAGCCCAAGTACGCCACTACTTTCTTTACGTCCGGGTTGAAGTAGCGGCATACGTCTACCGCTGCCTTGTCCACTGCACGCAGTGCTTTGAGTAACGGCGCTTTGTAGTCAAGAGATTCACCCGTGTAGGCAATGAAGATGGTAGGAATGCAGAGCGTATCATCTACTATGAACGCGGGAGAAGAGGGGTCCCATGCTGAATATCCGCGTGCCTCGAACGTGTTGCGGATACCGCCGTTGGGGAAGCTGGATGCGTCCGGTTCCTGCTGCACAAGCAACTTGCCTGTGAATGCTTCCTTCATGCCGCCCTTGCCGTCGTGTTCCACAAAAGCGTCGTGTTTTTCGGCAGTGCCTTCGGTGAGCGGATGAAACCAGTGCGTGTAGTGGGTGGCTCCCATCTCAAGCGCCCATTTCTTCATTCCCGCCGCCACTTCATCAGCAATACTGCGGTCCAGCGGCGCACCGTTGTCAATTACATCAATCAGTTTGGCATATACCTTGCTCGGCAGATACCTGAACATCTTTTCCTTGTTGAATACATACTTGGCGAAGTATTCCGACGGACGTTCCGCCGGGACTGCCACTGCAACGGGTTTCTTCTTGAACGCCGTCTCTACTACTCTGAATCTCAATTTTGACATAATACCTTAGAATTGTAATTGTTGGTTTATAAATATATGATAGAATAAAAAAACTTGTTTTAGTTGTAAGCGGACTCTCCGTGCTCGTAGATGTCAAGTCCTTCTTCCTCCACGCGAGCCGGAACACGCAAGCCGTGTATCTTGTCGAGTACTTTGAAGATGATGAAGCCCATACCTGCCGCCCTAAGCCAGACAATTACCGCACCGAATATCTGAGCTCCGAGGAAGCCCTCACCCGCTCCGTAGACCAGACCTTCACTGGTAGAGAACAGTCCGGTAAGTACCGTTCCCGTGAAACCACATACGCCGTGTACGGAAGATGCGCCTATGGGGTCGTCAATTTTCAGTACTTTGTCAATGAATTCTACGGCATATATCATCAGTACGCCACAGATGGCGCCGATGATGACCGCACCCAGCGGAGCAACGGCGTCGCATCCTGCCGTAATGCCTACCAATCCCGCCAAAATACCGTTCAGCGTGAGTGACAGGGACGGTTTGCCGTATTTCAGCCAACTGACGGCCAGGGCAAAGAAACCACCAGCGCAAGCTGCCAAGTTAGTGTTGAGGAATACGAGCGAGACAGTTACCTGATCCTCGGTAGTGGCTGCCGCCAACTGAGAGCCGGGGTTGAAACCGAACCATCCGAACCATAGGATGAACACGCCCAGTGCCGCAATGGTGAGGTTGTGTCCGGGGATGGCTTTTGACCGGCCGTCTTTGCCGTACTTGCCGATGCGCGGACCGAGGATAGCTGCACCTACCAATGCAATCCAACCGCCTACGGAGTGTACAATGGTAGAACCTGCGAAATCGTGGAAGGTAGTTCCGAATGTTTCCGTCATGAAGGAACCTGCTTCACCGTTCATCAGCCATCCACCACCCCAAGTCCAGTGCCCGGAAACGGGATAAATCAGTACGCTGATGAAGATTGTGTAAACCAGATACATGGAAAACTTTGTACGCTCCGCTATAGCTCCCGAAACAATTGTGGCGGAAGTGGCGCAGAATACGGTTTGGAATACGAGGAAACCTTCGGTAGGCAATGAAGCGGGGTCGGGCAGGCCATTGCTATCGAACAACAGGCTCATGAGGTGAGGAGTTCCGAAGAAGTCGCCTAAACCGAACATGATGCCGAAACCTACCAGCCAGTAAAGAAGTGAGCCGAACATGAAGTCCACAAAGTTTTTCATCAGTATGTTGGCGGTGTTCTTGGTGCGGGTGAAACCGGCTTCCACCAATGCGAAGCCCGGTTGCATAAAGAATACCAACATGGCTGCAAGTAACATCCAGACGGTGTTGACACCGGAAACCAACTGGGCGACGGTATCGGTTGCCACACTATCCGCAGCTACGGCGGTTTGTGCATACATATCTGTTGTGAGGCAGCAAGCTATGAGTATAGCAAGGGCCGTACGCAGTTTTGTGAAACTGCGTTTCATATATTTGTCCATAATCTTTTGGGTTTTTAGTTGTACTTGTATTTTGTTTTTCACTGAGCACGCCGCTCAATGAAAATCCTGTGGGTTGAGTGCTGCCGGTTATCTTTCCTGTTCGGCATTATAGAGGGCAATGTCACCCCGTTCTCCGGTGCGGATGCGGATAGCGTCTTCAATGGGGATGACGAAGATGCGGCCGTCGCCGATTTCGCCGGTTTGTGCGGCTTTGATGATAGCTTGTACTGTCTTTTCTGCGTTTTTATCGCGTACAACGATAGAGATGAGGATACGTTCGATGGAACTGGTGTCGTACAGTACACCACGGTAAATACGGGCTTGTCTGGATTTTCCGATACCTCTTACATCGTAATAAGAGAACCATTCGATATCTGCTTCGAGGAGTGAGTCTTTCACTTCCTCGAATTTGGTTTTGCGGATGATAGCTTCAATCTTTTTCATACCTTAAGTGTTTTATTGTTCTTAAAAACTTAATCCTACTACGAAGTATGCTCTTTCCGAACAGGGATTCCAAGTAGCTTTGGCAAAGAGTGGCAGGGAGAATGAATTGGTTATCCTGATATCCTTTGTAGCTCCGAGGCTGACGTCGCATACGGCAAATCCGCTTGCTCCGTAGAAGTCCGTTTCCCATGGAGTGGCGCCTACTTCGGCTGTCCAGTCAAGTCCGCCCAATTTGAACGGAGCGGCTATGGAAATATAGGATGAATAGGCTCTGTCACCATTCTCCTTGACACCGTCGTCTCCGGCAAAGTTGGTGTACCAGTTTACTGCTACCGGTCCGAAGTCGTAACCCACTTGGGCTTCGTACAGGTGGGTTGTATTGTGGGCACCGTAGTGGAAGTAACCTGCTCCGGTATTATACCAATAATCAGTAATTGATACGCTAAAACCACCGGTGGAGTAGCCCAGTGTGAGGTCGAACGCTATTGCATCGTCACCTGCGGCATCAGTCTTTTCAATACCTACCGTTCCCCATGCTGCCAAAGACAAACCTTTTTAGGCGATGGATGCGGTGGGTTGAAGGCTTACACCGCCCACGTCTTGTCCGCGCCAGATGTAGCCGCTTACGATGTCTGCGCCTACGGATGCTTTTACTTTGTCCTGTGCCTTTGCCGTGAAAGGCATTGCAACTGATAGTAACGTTATTGCTATTACTCCTAATTTTGTGTTTCTTGTTTTCATACCTTCTTACCTTTTTAGTTAGAAAAATTGCGGATGATCAGTCCGGTTCTGTTAGTATAGTATTGTGCTTGAACTATTAAATAGTAGGATGTTTATATTCTTCACTTTTATTTCAGCCAGTTGCGGATGCGTTTTATGGCTTCCACACAGTCTTCGTGTTTGCCGAAAGCGGTCAGGCGGATATATCCCTCACCGCTTGGCCCGAAGCCTACACCCGGAGTACCCACTACATTGGCTTCGTACAACATTTGTTCGAAGAATCGCCAAGAGCTTATGTCGTTCGGGGTTTTCAGCCAGATGTATGGAGCGTTCACACCGCCGTACACTTCCAGCCCGGATGTTTCCAGTCCTTCTTTCATGGTGCGGGCGTTGTTCATATAGTAGTCAATCGTTTCTTTTACCTGCCGTCTGCCTTCTGCGGTGTAGATGGCTTCGGCGGCACGCTGGGTAATGTAGCTTGTACCATTAAACTTGGTGCATTGGCGGCGGTTCCACAGTTTGTTGAGGGAGATACGTTCACCTTCCAGCGTAGCGGCGGTCAGTTCTTTCGGTACTACGGTGTAGCCGCAGCGTACGCCTGTAAATCCGGCTGTCTTTGAGAAACTGCGGAACTCGATGGCGCATTTTTTCGCCCCTTTTATTTCGTATATGGAGTGGGGCACATCGTCCTCTTGGATGAAAGCCTCGTAGGCGGCATCAAATAGGATAAGCGTGTCGTTGTCAAGGGCATAGTCCACCCACTTTTTCAGTTCGGGTTTGGTAAGGGTAGTACCCGTAGGATTGTTGGGGTAACAGAGGTAGACGATGTCGATACGTTTGTCCGGTATTTCGGGGATAAAGTTGTTTTCGGCCGTACAGGACATATAGGTTACATTGCTCCATTTGCCGTCTTTTTCCAATATGCCGGCGCGTCCGCACATTACGTTGCTGTCAATGTAGACGGGGTAGATAGGGTCGGTTACTCCCACACTGTTGTCATGGCGGAGTATGTCGCCTATGTTTCCCGTATCGCTCTTGGCTCCGTCGTTGATGAAGATTTCTTGTGGGCTGAAATGAACGCCGCGTGTCGCGTAATCGTGTTTGATAACGGCATCAATCAGAAAGTCATAACCCTGTTCAGGACCGTATCCGCGGAATGTCTTGGCATCAGCCATCTCATCCACTGCCTTGTGCATCGCTTCGATGCAAACTTGCGGCAGCGGACGGGTAACGTCTCCGATACCCAGACGGATGACTTCTTTTTTAGGGTGCGTTATCCTGAAAGTATTAATTTTTTTAGCTATGTCCGAAAATAAGTAACTTCCGGGCAGTTTCAAAAAATGTTCATTAACTAATGCCATATCTCTGTTGGTTTAATTATTTAATAATGATGAATTAATAATTAAGAATTGCCATGTGGCACAAAAGCGTATATTCATTCATAATTCTTCATCCGTCTCCATCTCTCCCTCGAACACCTTGGTTGCCTCTCCCGTCATAAAGACGTGCTTGGTGGCTATATCCCATTCAATGGTGAGTGTTCCTCCATCCATGCCGATGATTGATTTTCTTCCGGCACGTCCTGTGAGGAAAGCGGCTACGGCTGTGGCACAGGCTCCTGTTCCACAGGCTCGGGTGACGCCCGAACCCCGTTCCCATACGCGCATCCTTATCTTTCCCTCTTCCAATACTTGGGCAAACTCCACATTGGTGCGGTCGGGGAAGAGAGGGTGATTCTCCAGTTTGGGGCCGATAGAGGAGAGGTCTACCTTCGTAATGTCGTTCACGAAGATTACCAGATGCGGGTTTCCCATGGATACGGTAGTACCCGTATAGCGTATGCCGTCTATTTCGATGGGATGTTCTGTCATCGGCTTGCTCCCCTTGCCGTCATAGTTCACGGGTTCGTCAGACGGAATACCCATGTCAACGGTTACAGTGTCTACTTTATCGCCTGTCGCGTGTAGTTTTAGAATCTTGATGCCGGACAGGGTATCGAGTGTGATTTCTGTTTTGGAAGTCAGCTTGTAGTCATAAAGGTATTTGCCGATGCACCGGCTGGCATTGCCGCACATCTTGGCTTCCGAACCGTCCGCATTGAAAATGCGCATGCTGAAATCGGCTTTGTCGGAGCGCCCTATAAGTACCAGACCGTCACTGCCGATTCCCGTATGCGGTGCGCTCCATTTCTTCGAGAGTTTCTCCGGGTTCTCGATAGGATAGCGGGTTGTGTCTACATATATGTAGTCGTTTCCTGCGCCATGCATCTTGGTAAACTTTATGCTTCTTGTCATTTTGTACTTACTTGGTTAGTTGACTATATCCTTTTGTCTTATTTCAATGCAAATATACGACGTTTTGGATGATTTTTATCTATATTGATATCTGTTTTCTATTTATTTCTATTCCTGCTTTCATTCAGTGCAAATATATATGATTTCCCTTTCAATTTAAAAGTATATGATGCTATATTCGTAAAGATTGTAATATAATGCTCTCGCACTCTTGCGGGGAAATAATAAAAATGATTGTTTTATTCGCTTATTACTATCTTTTTGAAATATAAAAGCTGCTTCATTGTTTTCATAATGAAGCAGCTTGTCTGTAATAACTTTCTAAATGTATTGTAAGCTGATGCTTTTACTGTAATATTTCTTGCAGTTCTACGGGGACGTTGGTAGTGATGAAATCCACACCGTGGTCAATCAACCACTTCATGTCTTTGGCATCGTTTATGGTCCAAGCATTTACTTTCATGCCCAAGTCGTGGGACTCTTTAATCCATTCGGGATGTCTTTTGAATACGCTGAAGTGATAGTCGGGTCCGGCGCATCCCCATTCTTTCAGTTCTTTGGGAGAGAGGTCGCCTTCCAGATAATATACCGGAGTTCCTTTGGGGGTAAGACGGATAAATTCTTTGGTGTCGTGTCGAGAGATAGCGATGTATTCCATGCGGTTCTCCAATCCCATGTCTTTCACCATCTTCACGATACTTTCTACGGCACGTGTTTCCTGTTCGGGTGTCTTGTGGGATTTCAGTTCCAGAATAAGGCGCGTTTTCAGTTGTCCGGCCTTCTCCAAGTATTGCCGCAGGGTGGGGAGTTGCTCTCCGTTGTCCAGTATGACGGCGGTACACTGTTGTGCGGTGGATTTCTGCATATTCACTCCCTTGAAAGTGCTATCGTGGTTTACTACAAGTTGGTTGTCGGCGGTGAGCCATACATCGAACTCGGAACCGTAACAATTTATGGAGTCGGCTTTCACCAGTGCGGCAATGGAATTCTGTGCCGAACCGTCTGTTTTCCAGAAGCCGCGGTGAGCAATGACTTGGGTGGACTGTGCCTGTGTATAGCCACAAGCGGCAAGTAGCAGGGCGGAAGAGATAATAAGGCTTTTCAGTTTCATGGGCTTTAGAATTAATTATTTTCATCGTTCTTTCGCAAAGGTAGCATAAGCTTACGAATATGAAACAGAAAGTATATTAAAAATCCGTTGCATTTGCCGTGTGGTTACTTTTTTTAAGGTTCAGTCCTTGTAGGCTTCTTCGTGCACACCGGCAACGGCGCGTCCGCTAGGGTCGTTTTTCCCTTGGAATGAGACGTCCCATGCCAATGCTTCGGCGGTGGAACAGGCTACACTCGGTACGCTGGGTACACTGCGGGCGGCACTCTCGCTGGGGAAGTGCTCCTCGAAAATAGTGCGGTAGTAGTATTCCTCTTTGTTCATCGGTGTGTTTACGGGGAAGCGTTCGGAGGCTTTCCGCATCTGTTCATCACTGACGGCAGCGGCAGTGACAGCTTTCAGCGTATCAATCCAGCTGTAACCCACACCATCAGAAAATTGTTCTTTCTGACGCCATGCGACGCTTTCGGGCAGCATATCCGCAAAGGCTTCGCGAACCACTTTCTTTTCAATTTCTTTTCCGGGACACATCTTCGTGGCAGGATTCAGTCGCATGGCTACATCCAGAAATTCTTTGTCGAGAAACGGGACACGTCCTTCCACGCCCCAAGCGGCAAGACTCTTGTTGGCGCGCAGGCAATCGTAAAGGTACAGTTTGGAGAGCTTACGTACTGTTTCTTCATGGAAGGCTTGTGGTGTGGGCGCTTTGTGGAAGTAGAGGTAGCCGCCGAATACTTCGTCCGCACCTTCACCACTAAGTACCATCTTGATGCCCATGCTCTTGATGACACGCGCCAGCAAGTACATGGGCGTGGATGCGCGGACAGTGGTTACGTCGTAGGTTTCGATGAAGTAGATGACATCGCGAATGGCGTCCAGCCCTTCTTGAATGGTGTAGTTTATTTCATGGTGGATAGTGCCGATGTATTGCGCCACTTCACGTGCTTTGATGAGGTCGGGAGCACCTTTCAAGCCTACTGCAAAAGAGTGGAGTTGAGGCCACCACGCATCTGCCTTGTTGTCCGTCTCAATACGTTTTCCGGCGTATTTCTTGGCGATGGCCGAGATTACGGAAGAGTCCAGCCCGCCGGACAACAACACGCCGTAAGGTACGTCCGACATAAGTTGGCGCTGTACGGCGGCTTCGAGGGCATCATGTACGGCAGAAACCTGAGTTTGGTAGGTTGTGGCATTGACGTCAGGGTAACCAGTATGATAGTTGTCTTTTACGGCAAGGTATTGCATCCAGTCGCGAGTGTACCAGCGGTGCATTTTACCCTCACGTCCCCGGTAATAGTGTCCGGGCAGGAAAGGCTCGTACTCGTCGCAGAAGCCTTCGAGAGCTTTCAGTTCGCTGCCGAAGTAGATGCGGCCTTCCTTGTCGCGGCCTATATATAAAGGTATCACTCCGATGGGGTCGCGGGCTATGAGGTAATCGTCCGTCTCTTCATCGTAGAGGGCAAAGGCGAAGATACCGTTCAGTTCTTCGAGGAAATTGATGCCCTTGTCTTTGTAGAGGGCGAGGATGACTTCGCAGTCCGAACCCGTCTGAAAGGTGTACTTTCCGGCGTAATGTGCACGGATATCGCGGTGGTTGTATATCTCACCGTTGACGGCAAGGATTTGCTTGCGGTCGGGCGAGTACAGAGGTTGCCCACCCGATTGAGGGTCGACGATAGAAAGCCGCTCGTGTGCAAGGATTGCGGAGCCGCCTACATAAATACCGCTCCAGTCCGGTCCGCGATGGCGGATTTTCTGTGCCATTTTTAAAGCTTTACTCCTGAGTTCCGGAGTCTGGGATTTTATGTTGAAAATACCTGCTATTCCACACATGGTTGTAGTTGTTTTAGAAGTTGATATCGGGATGATGTTAGTTGTATCGGGTGAGACTGGCAGTTTCGTCCGTTGGAACGGATTGTTTCAAGCGTTGAAACGAGTCGTTTCACACCGGGGGACAGAAAGTTTCATGCGTTGAAACTCTTGGTATCCCTCTTTGAAACTTTTTTCGTTGCCGCAAAACTACCGGTTGAAGTATTGGTCAATCCGCCGGGCTACTTTGCGACCGTCAGCCAGTGCACGTACTACGAGACTTGCACCATTGGCGGCATCTCCCGCCACGAATACATTCTCTGCAAATGTCGGCTGTTCCGGTTTGAGGAAGCCCATAGCCAACAGCACCATATCGGCTTCAATGACTTCTTTCTTACCCGTAGGTTTCATGGTGGGGCGGCCACCGTCTTTTGCCGGAAGCCATTCCACTTCTTCCACTTCCACGCCGCAAACCTTTCCGTTCTTGCCGATGAATCTGTTGGATGCCAGTGACCAGCGGCGTGTGCATCCTTCTTCGTGACTGGAAGTGGTTTTCAGGACAACGGGCCATTGCGGCCAGGGCGTAGCGTCATTGTGGCCTACGGGTGGTTGTGGCATGATTTCTATTTGTGTCACGCTCGTAGCTCCTTGGCGGATGCTCGTGCCGATGCAGTCCGAGCCTGTGTCGCCACCGCCAATGACAAGCACCCGTTTGCCACGGGCATTGACAAGCTGCTCTTTCGGGAATGTCTCTCCGTCGAGGATACGGTTCTGTTGAGCCAGCATATCGAGGGCAAAGTAGATACCTTTCAGTTCACGGCCGGGGATGGTAAGGTCACGGGCAGTGGGAGTGCCTGTGCAGACGGCGTAAGCATCGAAACCTGCGGGCAGCTTCTGCATATCGATGCAGACACCCATTTCAAACCGGATACCTTCGGCTTTCAGTACATTCATGCGACGGTCTATCACTTCTTTGGGTAGTTTGAAATTGGGAATACCGTAGCGAAGCAGTCCGCCCGGCATCGGTTTGGAATCGAATATCGTGACTTCGTAGCCACGGGCATTCAGCCGTGCGGCAACGCTCAGCCCGGCAGGCCCTGCACCGATGACAGCTATTTTCCAGCCATTGCGTTCGGGGCGGACAGGCACGATATATCCTTCACGAAAAGCGGCTTCGGCAATGGCTGCCTCATTCTCGCGGATGGTTACGGGAGCATCGCAGGAGAGTTTCAGCACACATGACTTCTCACAAAGTGCGGGGCAGATACGTCCCGTAAATTCGGGGAAATCATTCGTCTCGTTCAGTACTTGATAGGCTTCGCGCCATTTTCCTTTGCAGAGTGCGTCTTGAAACTCCGGTTGCTTGTTGCCCAACGGACATGCCCAATGGCAAAAAGGTACACCGCATTCCATACAGCGTGAGGCTTGGAGCTTGCGGTCGTGACTGTTCAGCGTCTGTTCCACCTGGCTGAAATCTGTGATACGTTCGTGTATCGGACGGTAGCCCGCTTCTTGGCGGGGGATATTTAAGAATGCTTTTGAATCGCCCATGATTGATAAATTGAGAATTAAAAATTGAAAATTAAGAAATAATACTCAGAGAATCGAAAATTAAAAAGAACGTGGAATTTGTAAGTACGCACTATTCTGTATTTTTTAATTCTCAATTCTCAATTTTTAATTTAATAGTCTCTTTGCATATCCGCAATCTTCTGTTGCAGCTTCTTCATCTGTTCTTCTTGCAGCACTTTCTTGTACTCGATAGGGACTACTTGGATAAACTCGTCTACGTAGTGCGTCCAGTCATCGAGTAGGATGCGCGCCAGTTTGGAACCGGTGTAGAGATAATGCTGGCGGATGAGTTCGTGCAACTCCTTGCGGTATGAGGTTTCTTCAATGAGGCTTAGTTCCACCATTTCCATGTTACAGAAGTAGTCGAAGTTTCCGTCTTTGTTCCAGACGTAGGCCACACCACCGGACATACCTGCGGCAAAGTTACGTCCCGTCTGTCCGAGCACCACTACACGTCCGCCGGTCATGTATTCGCAGCAATGGTCACCCACACCCTCTACAACGGCTATTGCACCGGAGTTGCGGACGGCAAAGCGTTCGCCTACGCGACCGTTGATATATACTTCGCCGCTGGTTGCACCATACAGAAGGGTGTTTCCGGCAATTGTGTTCTTCTCGGCCTCGAAGTTGCTGCGTACAGGGGGTAGTACGGCGATACGTCCTCCACTCAGCCCTTTGCCCAGATAGTCATTGGCCTCACCTTCCAGCTTGAAGTTGATACCCGGTACGAGGAATGCTCCGAAACTCTGTCCGGCCGAGCCTTTGAACTTGACGTTCAGTGTATGTTCGGGCAGGCCTTTTGCGCCGTACTTGGCGGCGATAGCGCCGGAGAGCATCGCACCGCAGGCGCGGTCGGTGTTGGCGATGGTATATTCGAGAGAAACTTCTTTCTGTTCGTCTACGGCATTGGCGGCGGCATTCAGCATTTCCACGTCTTTTACGCGGTCAATGCCGTGTTGCTGGTTTATGATGTGGCGGATGGCGGCTCCGTTGTCCACACGCGCCAGTACTTTGTCGAAGTTGATGAGTTGATGTTTCTTGATGCCGTCATCCGGTCTGCGGATGATGAGGTCGGTACGCCCGATGATATCATCCAGTTTTTCCACTCCAATCTCTGCCAGATACTCGCGTACTTCGCGGGCAAGGAAGGTAAAGTAGTTCACAAGGTATTCGCTACGGCCGATGAAACGTTTGCGCAGTTCCGGGTTCTGGGTGGCTACACCTACGGGACATGTGTTTTGGTTACACTTGCGCATCATCACGCATCCCAATACGATGAGGGCAGCGGTGGCGAAACCGTATTCTTCCGCACCGAGCATGGCCATGAGTACTACGTCGCGTCCGGTTTTCAGTTGTCCGTCCACTTGCAGCAGCACTTGTCCGCGCAGCCCGTTCAGTACCAGTGTCTGTTGCGTCTCGCTCAGTCCGAGTTCGGGCGAGATGCCGGCATATCGGATGGAGCTTGCGGGTGATGCGCCTGTACCGCCTTCGGCGCCGGAGATGACGATGAGGTCGGCTTTGGCTTTCGCCACACCTGCGGCGATAGTTCCCACACCGCTTTCGGCTACCAGCTTCACGCTGATTTTGGCTTTCGGATTGACGTTCTTCAAGTCGAAGATAAGCTGTGCCAAGTCTTCGATGGAATAGATGTCGTGATGGGGCGGGGGAGAAATCAATGAAATACCTGGAATGGAGTGGCGCGTGCGGGCAATCACTTGGTCTACTTTGAATCCCGGCAACTGGCCGCCTTCACCCGGCTTGGCGCCTTGTGCCACTTTTATCTGTATTTCGTCGGCATTCACCAGATATTCCGTAGTGACCCCGAAACGTCCGGATGCTACCTGTTTGATGGCACTGCGCATTTCAGTTCCGAAGCGTGCGGCATCTTCACCGCCTTCACCCGTATTGCGTCGCCCGTGCAGTTTATTCATGGCAACCGCCATTGCCTCATGCGCTTCCTGACTGATGGCTCCGAAAGACATGGCGCCCGTAACGAAACGCTTCAGAATGCTTTCCACCGGTTCCACCCTGTCTATGGAAATGGGGTTGTGACGGAAGTCGAGAAAGTCGCGCAGGAAGATAGGCTTTTCTTTCTCATCGACCAAGCGGGTAAACTCTTTGAATTTCTTGTAACTGCCCAGACGAGTAGCTATTTGCAGGGTACTGATAGTCTCTGGGTTCCAAGCGTGCTTTTCTCCGTCCTTACGGTATGCGTACAGTCCTTTGTTCGGCAATAGGGGAGCTTCACCACCATCATTCTTCATGCGCGTTTCTTCCTTTTTCATCGCTTCTCCTTCGTCGTGAAAAGTGATGGCGTCACGTGCCACCTCATCCAAACGGATGCCGCCGATAGCCGATTTTAATCCGCCGAAGTAAGCGTTGCTCAATTCTTCGCTCAGCCCGACAGCCTCGAATATCTTTGCGCCCCGGTAGGAGCGGATGGTGCTGATACCCATTTTGCTCATAATCTTGAACAGGCCTTTGCAAATGGCTTTGATGTAATTCTTCTCTGCGGTGGCATAGTCCAACTGTACCTCTTTCTTGGCAACGAGTTCGTTCAGTACGGCAAATGCCATATAGGGGTTCAGTGCGCTTGCACCGAATCCGAGGAGCAGTGCGGCGTGCATCACTTCGCGTATCTCGCCGCTTTCCACGACCAATGCGGTCTGTACGCGCTTTCCTACCGAAATGAGGTGGTGGTGCACTGCCGATACGGCAAGCAATGAGGGGATGGCGGCATGGACGGTATCTACGTTGCGGTCGGTCAGTACAATGTAGTTCACGCCTTCGGTGACGGACTCTTCGGCTTCCTTGCACAGGCGGTCAAGCGCTTCCTGCAGTCCTGCACGTCCTTTGGAGACTTCAAACAGTATCGGCAGCTTTACGGTCTTGAAGCCTTTGTAGCGGATGTTGCAGAGAATATCCAATTGCGCATTCGTCAGGATGGGGTGGTTCAGCCGTACCATTTTGCAATGGCTTTCGTTGGGTGTCAGTATGTTCATGCCCACTGCGCCGATGTACTCGGTGAGAGACATTACCAACTCTTCGCGGATAGGGTCGATAGGCGGATTGGTGACTTGCGCAAACTGTTGGCGGAAGTAATTGTATAGTAGCTGCGGCTTGTCGGAAAGTACGGCAAGCGGGGTGTCGTTACCCATTGCGCTGACAGGCTCGGCGCCGTTGGATGCCATGGGTAGGATGATTTTCTCGACATCTTCTTTGGAGAAGCCGAACGTACGTAGCATACTGTTATAGTTGTCCACGTTGTGGGGCACTTTGCGCCCGCTTTTCAGTTCGTTCAGTTCGATGCGGTTGCTGGCGAGCCAAGTGCGGTAGGGCTTGGCTTCGGCAAGTTGCTTTTTCTGTTCGCCGTCGTAGTAAATCTCGCCTTTCTCGGTATCTATCAAAAGTATCTTGCCGGGTTGCAGACGACCTTTCTCTTTGATGTCGCCCGGTTCGAAATCCATTACGCCGACTTCACTTGCCACTACCATGATGTCGTTGTGCGTAATAAGGTAGCGTGCGGGACGCAGACCGTTGCGATCCAACATACCACCCGCATAGCGTCCGTCGCTGAAGAGTAGTGCGGCAGGTCCGTCCCAAGGTTCCATGAGGATAGAGTGGTATTCGTAGAAGGCCTTGAGGTCTTCGCTGATGGGGTTCTTTTCGTTGAAGGATTCCGGTACGAGCATTGCCATGGCATGCGGTAGGCTGAGGCCGGACATGACAAGGAACTCCAGTACGTTGTCCAGCGAGGCGCTGTCGCTCATGTTCGGCTGGATGATGGGACGCAGTTCTTTGATGTCGCCAAGGGCGGGAGAGGACAGGACGCTTTCACGCGCTTCCATCCAGCCGCGGTTACCGCGTATGGTATTGATTTCACCGTTGTGCGCCAAGAGACGGAACGGCTGTGCCAGTCCCCATGTAGGGAAGGTGTTGGTGCTGAAACGGGAGTGCACCAGAGCCAGTCCGCTGGTGAAGTAGTTGTTTGTCAGGTCGGGGAAGTAGTTACGTAACTGTAGGGAAGAGAGCATACCTTTATAGATGATGTTCTTCGTAGACAGCGACACGATATAGAAATCCTCTCGTGCGGCTATATCCGACCTGCGTACTTTGTTTTCTATTCTTTTCCTTATTATATAGAGACGGCGGTCGGCGGTTTCACTGTCCGTAAATCCGGTGATGAAGATTTGTTTGATGTCGGGTTCGTTGGCAAGTGCGGCCGCATCCAGTAGTTCGGGGCTGGGAGGCACATTGCGCAGGTGCAGCAGCGTCAATCCTTCTTTCTCTATTTCTTCAATGATGATACTCAGGATGGCTGCCCGGTCTTTCTCATCTTTCGGAAGAAAAAGCAGTCCTGTTCCGTATTTCCCTTTTTCGGGAACGGGGATGCCTTGCAGCAGGATGAATTCGTGCGGTATTTGCAACATGATGCCGGCGCCGTCTCCGGTCTTGTTGTCGGCACCTTCCGCTCCGCGATGACGCATATTCTCCAATACTTTCAATGCGGATTCAACCAATTCATGTGATTTGCTGCCGTGAATGTTCACTAACATTCCCACACCGCAAGCGTCGTGTTCATTGGTGGCATCGTACAGGCCCAACTGCATGGGCTGTCGTTGTGCGGGTTGTTCCTTTGTTTTGTTGTTAAAAAGCTCTTTGTTTTCCATTTTTGGTTTACTCTAATTTATGTAATACCTATTTGTTGTATCAAAATGTTTTGCAAATATATATATTTAGTTTCAAATTGATAACAATATTCCTCGATTTGTGCCTTGCTAAATACTTACACCGGGGGATGAAGTTATAATCTGATAGAAAATACCCTTTGTTTTCTTCTAATCTTAAATCAGATTTCGTCTGTTTGCTTTAAGATTATAAATTAGACCTTTTGCTTTTAAAATATTATTTTCCTTGTCTTTTTGATAATAAAATAACTTTTTTCTACTCTTTTGACAAATAAATAGTGAAAAGGTTAACTTTATGTTCTAAAGAATATATATCTTTGCAGCGCAAATCAAATACTGATATATTATGTGTGGAATAGTAGGCTATATAGGTCAAAGAAAAGCCTACCCCATTCTTATCAAAGGTTTGAAGCGGTTGGAGTACCGCGGATACGATAGTGCAGGGGTAGCATTAATCAGTGATGACCGAGAACTGAACGTGTACAAGACGAAAGGAAAGGTTTCGGATTTAGAAACTTTCGTTACTCAAAAAGATATTTCCGGTAGTATAGGTATTGCACATACCCGCTGGGCTACACATGGAGAACCTTGTTCCGTTAACGCTCATCCCCATTATTCCTCTTCCGAAAGATTCGCTCTTATTCACAACGGTATCATTGAAAATTACGCCGCCCTTAAAGACAAACTCCAAGCCAAAGGCTATACTTTTAAAAGTAGTACCGACACCGAGGTACTGATACAACTCATAGAATACATTCAGGTTATAAACCGCATCGATTTACTGACTGCCGTGCAACTGGCTTTGCAGGAGGTTATCGGTGCATATGCCATTGCCGTGCTCGACAGGGAGAATCCTGATGAGATTATTGCTGCGCGCAAAAGCAGTCCGTTGGTGGTGGGTATCGGGCAGGATGAATTCTTCTTGGCATCCGATGCCACTCCGATTGTGGAATATACGGACAAGGTGGTCTATCTGGAAGATGAGGAGATAGCCGTTATTCGTTGTGGGGAGAAACTGAAAGTGGTGAATCTCAAGAATGTGGAGTGCCCGCACGAGGTAAAGACGGTGGCGCTCAATCTCGGCCAGTTGGAGAAGGGCGGTTATCCGCATTTCATGTTGAAGGAGATTTTTGAGCAACCCGATTGTATTCATGACTGTATGCGCGGACGCATTAATCTGGAGGGTACTAACGTGGTGCTTTCCGCCATTATAGATTATAAGGAACGTCTGCTTGCTGCCAAACGTTTTGTAATTGTGGCTTGTGGCACGTCGTGGCACGCTGCGCTTATAGGCAAACATCTGATAGAGAGTTTCTGCCGCATTCCGGTGGAAGTGGAGTATGCTTCGGAATTTCGTTACCGGGACCCGGTGATTGACAGTAGTGATGTGGTGATTGCCATTTCGCAAAGCGGGGAGACAGCCGATACGCTGGCTGCCATAGAACTTGCCAAAAGCCGTGGTGCATTTATATATGGCATCTGTAATGCTATCGGTTCGAGTATTCCGCGCGCTACGAATACGGGGTCTTACATTCATGTAGGGCCGGAAATAGGTGTGGCGTCCACCAAAGCCTTTACAGGTCTGGTAACTGTGCTCACCATGTTGGCATTGACTCTTGCACGGGAGAAGCGTACGATTGATGAAACGCAATACCTCGCCATAGTGAGGGAACTCGGACAGATTCCCGGAAAGATGAAAGAGGTGCTGAAGCTGAACGACCGTATAGCGGAGCTTTCCAAAATCTTCACTTACGCACACAATTTTATCTATCTGGGACGCGGTTACAGTTATCCCGTAGCGTTGGAAGGCGCTTTGAAGCTGAAAGAAATCTCGTACATCCATGCGGAAGGCTATCCGGCCGCCGAAATGAAGCATGGGCCTATTGCTTTGATAGATGCGGAAATGCCGGTGGTGGTTATTGCCACACAGAACGGATTGTACGAAAAAGTACTGAGCAATATACAGGAAATTAAAGCGCGCAAAGGCAGGGTGATAGCGATTGTTACCAAGGGAGATACGGTTATCGGTAAAATCGCTGACATTTGTATCGAACTTCCCGAAACAATGGAATGTCTTGGCCCGTTAATAACTACGGTTCCCTTGCAACTGCTCGCTTATCACATAGCCGTATGTAAAGGCATGGATGTAGACCGACCGCGTAATCTTGCCAAGTCGGTAACGGTGGAATGACCGGAAGCGGATGATGTGTATGGGTAAAACAGATAATGCGTTTGCCCTTGACAGATGATATGTTCTCAGAACATAAATAACGCGTTTTTAAAAGAAGTAATAACTCATTAGTAAATATATAAATGGAACAACTGAAGCATGAATGTGGCGTCGCCATGATACGCCTGCTGAAACCGCTGGAGTATTACGAAGAAAAGTACGGTACATGGATGTACGGGCTGAACAAGCTCTATCTTCTCATGGAGAAACAGCACAACCGGGGGCAGGAAGGCGCCGGACTGGCTTGTGTGAAACTGGAAGCGAACCCCGGCGAGGAATATATGTTTCGCGAACGGGCGCTCGGTTCGGGAGCCATCACCGAGATATTCGGCACGGTGCAAAGCAACTTTAAAGACCTTACGAAAGAACAACTGCACGACGCCGGCTATGCCAAGCGCGTGCTCCCCTTTGCGGGAGAGGTGTATATGGGGCATCTGCGTTACTCCACCACGGGGAAGTCGGGCCTCTCGTACGTGCATCCGTTTCTCAGGCGGAACAACTGGCGTGCCAAGAACCTTGCCCTGTGCGGCAACTTCAACCTGACGAACGTGGATGAAATCTTCGCACGCATCACCGCCATCGGCCAGCACCCGCGCAAGTATGCCGATACGTATATCATGCTGGAGCAGGTGGGCCACCGGCTCGACCGCGAGGTGGAGCGCCTCTTCAACCTTGCCGAAGCCGAAGGGCTGACGGGCATGGACATCACGCATTACATCGAAGACCACATCGACCTCGCCAACGTCCTGCGCACCTCGAGCAAGGAGAGGGACGGGGGCTATGTGATGAGCGGACTTACCGGAAGCGGCGAGACATTCGCCGTCCGCGACCCGTGGGGCATCCGCCCTGCATTCTGGTATCAGGACGATGAGATAGCGGTGCTTGCCAGCGAGCGTCCCGTCATCCAGACCGCGCTCAACGTCTCAGCCGACCGCATCAGGGAGCTGCAACCGGGACAGGCTTTGCTAATCAACAAAGCCGGCAAGCTCCGCACGGTGCAAATCAACAAGCCGCGCGAGGTGAAGCCTTGCTCCTTCGAGCGTATCTATTTCAGTCGCGGCAGTGACATGGACATCTACAAGGAACGTAAACTGTTGGGTGAGAAACTGGTGCCCAACATCCTGAAAGCCATCGACAAGGATATAGACCACACCGTCTTTTCCTTTATACCGAATACTGCGGAAGTGGCTTTCTACGGAATGTTGCAGGGACTGGACGACTATCTCAACGAAGAGAAGGTGCGGCAGATTGCCGCTTTGGGACACAACCCCAGCCACGATGAGCTGGAGCGTATCCTGTCCCGCCGCATACGGAGCGAGAAGGTGGCCATTAAGGACATTAAGCTGCGTACTTTCATTGCCGAGGGCAACAGCCGCAACGACCTTGCCGCCCATGTGTACGACATCACTTACGGCAGCCTCGTGCCCGGCACGGACAATCTGGTTATCATAGACGACAGCATTGTGCGCGGCACTACCCTGAAGCAGAGCATCATCGGCATCCTCGACCGCCTCGGTCCGAAGAAGATAGTAATTGTAAGCTCCTCACCGCAGGTGCGCTATCCCGACTATTACGGCATCGACATGGCGAAGATGAGCGAGTTCATAGCTTTCAAGGCTGCCATCGAGTTGCTGAAAGAACGCGAGATGCGCGATGTCATCGAATCCGCCTACCGCAAGTCCAAAGAACAGGTGAGTCTGCCCAAAGAACAGATGGTGAACTACGTAAAGGAGATATACGCTCCCTTTACCGACGAGGAGATTTCCGCCAAAATGGTGGAACTGCTCACCCCGAAAGGTACGAAAGCCCAAGTGCAGATTGTATATCAGCCTCTTGAAGGCCTGCATGAAGCCTGTCCGCGGCACCGGGGCGACTGGTACTTCAGCGGTGACTATCCCACGCCGGGCGGTGTGAAGTTGCTGAACATGGCATTTATTAATTACATAGAACAAGTATATCAATTCTGAATATGAGAAATGTGACTCTTATCCTTGACGACGGGAGCCGTTTTCACGGCAAGTCGTTCGGTTATGAAAAGCCGGTAGCGGGAGAGGTGGTGTTCAACACTGCCATGTCGGGTTATCCCGAAAGCCTGACTGACCCTTCGTATGCCGGACAGTTGATGACGCTTACATATCCCTTGGCGGGCAATTACGGTGTGCCGCCTTTTACCTTCGCCCCCGACGGGCTGCCTGTATTTATGGAGAGCGAACGCATCCACGCCGAAGCCCTTATCGTAAGCGATTATTCCGGTAACTACAGTCATTGGAATGCCGTGGAAAGCCTCGGCAACTGGCTGAAACGCGAACAAGTGCCGGGCATTACGGGCATCGATACCCGCGAGTTGACGAAAGTGCTGCGCGAGCACGGGGTGATGATGGGAAAGATTGTCTTTGACGATGATCCCGATAATGTGCCCCAAGCTGCTTATGCGGGTGTAAACTACGTGGATAAGGTGAGTTGCAGGGAAGTTATCCGCTACAACACGGGCGAGGGCAGAAAGAAAGTGCTCCTTGTGGACTGCGGCGTCAAGGCCAACATCATCCGTTGCCTCTTGAAACGGGATGTGGAAGTAATCCGCGTTCCCTGGGATTACGACTTCAACGGACTGGAGTTCGACGGGCTGTTCATCTCCAACGGTCCCGGCGACCCCGATACCTGCGATGCCGCCGTCCGGAACATCCGCAAGGCGATGCAGAACGAGAAGCTGCCTATCTTCGGCATCTGCATGGGCAATCAGCTACTCTCCAAAGCCGGCGGAGCCGAAATATACAAATTGAAATACGGACACCGCAGCCACAACCAGCCCGTACGCATGGTGGGTACGGAGCGTTGTTTCATCACTTCGCAGAACCACGGCTATGCGGTGGACAGCAACACGCTGGGCGCAGACTGGGAACCGCTCTTCGTCAATATGAACGACGGCTCCAACGAAGGCATCCGCCATAAGCGCAATCCGTGGTTCTCCGCACAGTTTCATCCCGAAGCGGCCAGCGGACCGACGGATACGGAATTTCTGTTCGATGAGTTCGTGAAACTGCTATAACCGTTTTATCGGTATCGAAAAAGATTCGGATACGTGTGAAAACAAATTATTGGTACAATCAAATCAAGACAAATGAAAGAGAACAATATAAAGAAAGTCCTGCTGCTGGGGTCCGGTGCACTGAAAATAGGTGAGGCGGGAGAGTTTGACTACTCCGGTTCGCAGGCGCTCAAGGCATTGAAGGAAGAAGGTATCCACACCGTCCTCATCAATCCGAACATTGCCACGGTGCAGACCTCGGAAGGCGTTGCCGACCGGATTTACTTCCTGCCCGTAACCCCTTACTTCGTGGAGAAGGTTATCGAAAAGGAACGTCCCGACGGCATTATGCTCGCCTTTGGCGGACAAACGGCTTTGAACTGCGGCGTGGAGCTTTACAAGGAAGGTGTTTTCGGGAAATACGGCGTCGAGGTGCTCGGTACGCCCGTACAGGCCATTATAGATACGGAAGACCGCGAGATATTCGTCCGGAAGCTGAACGAAATAAATGTAAAGACCATCCGGAGCGAGGCTGTGGAGAATGCTGCGGATGCCCGCCGTGCCGCTGCGGAACTGGGCTATCCGGTTATCGTCCGTGCCGCCTATGCGCTCGGCGGGTTAGGGTCGGGCTTCTGCGACAATGAAGACGAGCTGAACGTACTGGTGGAAAAGGCTTTCTCTTTCTCCCCGCAAGTGCTGGTGGAGAAATCCTTGCGCGGCTGGAAAGAGGTGGAGTACGAAGTGGTACGCGACCGTTTCGACAACTGCATCACGGTGTGCAACATGGAGAACTTCGACCCGCTGGGCATCCACACCGGAGAGTCTATCGTGATTGCTCCGTCGCAGACACTGAGCAATACGGATTATCATAAACTGCGCGAACTGGCTATCCGCATCATCCGCCACATCGGCATTGTGGGCGAGTGCAACGTGCAGTATGCCTACGACCCCGAAAGCGAGGACTACCGCGTTATCGAGGTAAACGCCCGCTTGAGCCGTTCGTCCGCACTTGCCTCTAAGGCAACGGGTTATCCGCTGGCATTCGTTGCCGCCAAATTAGGACTGGGCTACGGCCTTTTCGAATTGAAGAACTCCGTAACCAAGACCACCGGCGCATTCTTCGAGCCGGCACTGGACTATGTGGTCTGCAAGATTCCCCGTTGGGATTTGGGCAAGTTTCATGGCGTAGATAAGGAATTGGGTTCGAGCATGAAGTCCGTGGGCGAGGTCATGGCTATCGGACGTACTTTTGAAGAAGCCATTCAGAAGGGGTTGCGCATGATAGGACAGGGGATGCACGGCTTCGTGGAGAACAGGGAGCTTGTTATCCCCGACATAGACAAGGCGCTGCGCGAGCCTACCGACAAGCGTATCTTCGTTATCTCCAAGGCCTTCCGTGCCGGATATACCGTAGACCAGGTGCACGCGCTGACAAAGATAGACCGCTGGTTCCTTGAAAAACTGATGAATATAATGGACACCAGCAGGGCGCTGCACGAATATTCGGAAAAGGTGCAGGATGAACCGGAAGCCGCACAGGTTGAAGGTACGTCGGAATCCGCACAAGGTGAAAGGATGCTTCACTCCCTCCTGAATGACAAAGCCGCGCGGGAACTGTTGCACAAGGCCAAGATACAGGGTTTCTCCGATTTCCAGATAGCCCGCGCTTTCGGCCTGGAACGGTATATGGACGGTGAGGACGCCATCCTTGCCATACGTGCCCTGCGCAAGCATGCAGGCATTCTGCCCGTAGTGAAACAAATAGACACCCTTGCCGCCGAATATCCCGCCCGTACCAACTATCTGTACCTGACGTACAGCGGCATTGCCCACGACGTGCATTACCTGGGCGACCGTAAATCCATCGTCGTACTCGGTTCGGGTGCGTACCGCATCGGTTCTTCGGTGGAGTTCGACTGGTGCGGCGTGCAGGCGTTGAACACCATCCGCCAGGAAGGCTACCGCAGCGTCATGATCAACTACAACCCCGAAACCGTATCTACGGACTATGACATGTGCGACCGCCTTTATTTCGATGAGCTTACCTTCGAGCGCGTCATGGATATCCTCGAACTGGAGAATCCGCACGGCGTCATCGTATCCACCGGCGGCCAGATACCCAACAACCTCGCCTTGCGTCTCGATGCGCAGTGCGTGCCTATTCTCGGTACGAGCGCTAAGAGCATCGACAACGCCGAAGACCGCGACAAGTTCTCCGCCATGCTGGACCGCATCGGCGTAGACCAGCCCGAATGGCGTGCGCTGACTTCGCTGGAAGACATCAACGCCTTTGTCGATAAGGTAGGCTTCCCGGTGCTGGTTCGTCCCAGCTACGTGCTTTCGGGCGCGGCGATGAACGTCTGCTCCAACCGGGAAGAGCTGGAACGCTTCCTGCAACTGGCGGCAAACGTCTCGAAGAAACATCCGGTGGTGGTGAGCCAGTTCATAGAGCATGCCAAGGAAGTGGAAATGGATGCCGTGGCACAGAACGGGGAAATCGTTGCCTATGCCATCAGCGAACACATCGAGTTTGCAGGCGTGCACTCCGGCGATGCCACTATCCAGTTCCCGCCGCAGAAACTGTATGTGGAGACGGTGCGCCGCATCAAGCGCATCAGCCGCGAGATAGCCCGCGAGCTGAACATCTCCGGCCCGTTCAATATCCAGTATCTCGCCAAGGACAACGACATCAAGGTAATCGAATGTAATCTGCGTGCGTCGCGTTCATTCCCCTTTGTAAGCAAGGTGCTCAAGATAAACTTTATCGAACTGGCTACGAAAGTGATGCTCGGCATCCCCGTACAGAAGCCGGACAAGAACCTGTTCGACCTCGATTATGTAGGAATCAAGGCTTCTCAGTTCTCCTTCAACCGCCTGCAAAAGGCAGACCCCGTATTGGGCGTGGATATGGCGTCTACGGGCGAGGTGGGGTGCATAGGCAGTGATACTTCCTGCGCTATTCTTAAAGCGATGCTTTCGGTGGGTTACCGTATTCCGCAGAAGAATATCCTGCTCTCCACCGGTACGCCGAAGCAGAAGGTAGACATGCTTTCCGCAGCCCGCATGCTTCAAAAGAAAGGGTATAAACTGTTTGCTACCGGCGGTTCGAGCAAGTTCCTTACCGAGAATGGGGTGGAGAACACCCGTGTCTACTGGCCGAGCGAGCCCGACATGCACCCGCAGGCGCTCGAAATGCTGCACAGAAAAGAGATAGATATGGTGGTGAACATTCCGAAGAACCTCACCGCGGGCGAGTTGGACAACGGTTACAGAATACGCCGCGCCGCTATCGACCTCAATATTCCGCTGATAACGAATGCACGTCTGGCAAGTGCGTTTATCAATGCCTTCTGCACCATGACACCGGACGATTTGGCTATCAGGGCCTGGGACGAATATAAGTAAAAGTGCTTGGACAACCGTTCCGAACTCCGGCCCGGAGCATCCGGTTTGCCGGTGTTTTTCTACGGTATCTCTGCGATATAAAGCAGAGATACCGTAGGTAAAACCCGGTTATGGAGTATTGTTTTCTTCGTCCCGTAGCTGCGGGCTGTACAGCCCGCATATGGAAACCGCAGAGCCCGCAATTGCCCCCCGTGCGGCCCGCAACTGCAAAACGTGGTTTTCCTATAAGCATTCCGTAGTTTTATCGATGGCTTTTCGATATTACTCAATGGATAAAGTATGAAAAAGCAGGCGGATAAAGAGAGCGTTTCCCCGGTTTTTTTCTTTTTAGGCACGGAATTACACGGATTTCACGGAAAAAGGATAAAATAAATCCGTATCTATCCGTGTAATTCCGTGTTTAAAAGGAAATTATCAAGTATATTTTGACAAAACCTCTTGTCATAACAATGGTCGTCACCGCTCAATGTCCCATAAACAAAGGGATAGAAAGCGAAAGTGACGAGTGATGAGAAAAAACGTGTTTTTCCTAATGCTCCAACACGTTGTTTTAGTCAGAATGCAAAGAAGGGATAAATCAGATAGCCGGCACTTTTATCATACCCTTTGATGCCGATTCTGTCCCAATCATCGAGAAATCCCCAGATGATAATCCAACTGAGTTGTCGGTTGAATTCGGTGCTGGTCTGGTATATACGTCTTTTACCAACTGACAGATTTCTTGCCGACCTGCCTGCTTTGCCCAATTGTGCGTTCAGCTTGTCCAGCGTTTCGGTTCCGTATTTGTAGTACTCCTCGAAAGCGACACTTGTACGGTTAAATGTCATCGGGTCTTTTCCACATATATTTTTCAGCATGTCACACCATTGTCCGATGCTTGGAATGAACCACGGGCTGCGTGAGTTGTTGGGGATATTGTCCTTTTGGCGATATTTTACGAGGATAGAGAAAGTTGTGTAAACAGTTGTGAAGTTCTCTTTGTCGGCTGTACAGGTAATCACCATTCCGATGGCTTGTTGGTACTCCGGAATTTTTCCGTCTGTCAGCAGGCCGTCTCCGGGATATGGCAGGTGAGGATACCGTTTTTCATTCCGCGGATGGAGAATGCCGTGATTTGCTTTCCGGTTGTGTTGTCATCGCTTTTTACGTAGATGGCAATCCGGGTCAGGGTATGGTGGAAGCGTAACTTTACCAGGCTGTTGTCCGAAGCGGAAGTCTGGTTCATCAGCGGGACGGCGACTAAAAAAATGCGCTTTTTCATAGAAAGGATGTCTGGGGGACGGTATAACGGGGCTTGTTAGCAGCAAAACAGGGAAAATGCTTCTGATAAAACATTTTCCCTGTCGAGTATAAGGAGTGTCGCTTGGAAGGCGAATAAATAATTTTACATTTTGTTGGTAGGGTGCAAGAGTATCCGTTATTTTATTCTTTGTCGGTCTCCTTATATATTTTCTAATTGTCCGTAATCTGCATTTTAGTAATATATGTACGTTTTCATTTCAGCAGCGTTCCCGTTGCCTTTAAATAAGTGATGTAGTTCAGGTACAGTCGGAAGCATGCGTCGACTTTGGTTTCGTACGCCTGCTGCCACAGAGCTTGCGCTTCCAGGTGGTCGGACAGGGTTTCCAGTCCCACGTCGTATTGGCTGCGGCTCACTCTCATGTTCTCTTCCGCCTGTTGCAGGGAGCGTTCGGCAATGGTGCTTTCCAGCCGGGCTTCGTCGAGGTTGTTGACGGACTGTGCCAGTTCAAGCAGCATCTGTTCGTTCATGTTCTCCTGTTCGAGGCGCGCCTGCTCCAGTTTGGCTTTGGCTGCACGTACTTTATTGCTGTTTGCACCGAAATGGAAGAGCGGTACGCTTACGTTCAGAAGCACAGAGAAGCTGCCGCCGTCGAACAGGTCCTGGTCGCTGATTTCCAAGCCGTGGATGTAGTCGTACGAACCTTTCACACCGATTTTGGGCAGGAGTTCGCTGCGGTTCAGCTTCACCTGCTGCTTGGCGATGGCCACTTGCTGGTTCAGTATGGCATATTCGGGGCGGGCGGAGATGTCGGCTGTTTGCAGCCGGATGTCCTGTGCCACTTCGGGAAAAGTATCGGCAGTGCGTATATCTGCCGTCAGCGGTTTGCCGATGTAGTGGCAGAGGTTCATGGTGGCCAGGCGCAGCGCATTGTCGGCCTTGCGGATGTTGAGTTCGCTTTCGTTCAGCTTTACCTGCACTTTCAGCACGTCGTTCTGGGGTTTGAGTCCGTGTTTATGGGCGCTTTCCACGTTTTTCATCAGTTCCGTGAGCACGGCACTGTATTTGTCGGCCACTTTCTTCATCTCTTTGGCTTTGATGACTTGTGCGTATGCCTGCTCTGTCTTTACAATGACTTCCGAGGCTGTAAGCGTTTCGCTCAACTGTGCCATTTCCTTACCCAGCAGGGACATTTTGTATGCCGCACGGATTTTACCGCCCATGTAGAGCGGCTGTTCCACTTGTATGCCGCCCATATATACCATGCCTATCTTGTAGTTCAGGGCTATTCCGGGGAAGTAGGCGAACCCCTTGTTGGGAAGGAATTGCCCTGTGGCATCGGGCTGGAAAGTAGGCAGGTTGCCGCCGGCTATGCCGAGGCTGCCGTCTGATGTACTGTAGATACCCGTACCGCTGAGGCTGAAGTTGGGGAAGAAGTTGCCCTTATAGCTCTTTGCGGTGTAGCGTGCACTTTCCGTTTGTCTGGCGGCAGCTGCCATTTCTTTATTGTATTTCAGTGCCATTTCCCTGCATTGTTCCAGTGTCAGCGTCTCTTGGGCGGAGATGCAGGCAGCGGAGAGCAGGGCGGCGAGGATGAATGTTGTCTTTTTCATTATTGTTCGTTTTTTATATGAAAGAATAATGCGTATAGTACAGGGATGAACAGGAGTGTTATCAGCGTTCCGAATGTGAGGCCGCCCATGATGGAAGCTGCCAGCGAACCGAACATCGCGTCGGGCAGCAGCGGTATCATACCCAGAATGGTGGTCAGTGCAGCCATGGTCACAGGACGGAGACGGCTTTGGGCGCTATCCACCAGTGCCGTAATAGGTTCTACCCCTTGGTTGAGCTGAAGGGTGATTTCATCCATCAGTACGATGCCGTTCTTGATAAGCATGCCTATCAGTCCCAGCGTACCCACAATTGCCACGAAGTTGAACGTCTTGTCTGTAAGCAGCATCACAGCCACCACTCCCACAAGCAGCATGGGCAGACTGCAGAAGATGATAATCGGCTTGCGGTAGTCCTTGAACAGCATGATAAGAATGGCAATCATCAGGATGATGGCAAGCGGGAAGTTCTTGAACAGATACTCCATGGACTCGTCGCTGGCGCTCTTCTCGCCCTGCCAATGCAGGGTATAGCCTTGCGGAAGCTCTATCTGTTCTATCCGACGGGCGATAATCTGCCTTGCCTTTTCGGTCTCTATGCCGGGAGCGGGAGAGCATTGCACGCGCTGGCTGCGCTGTCCGTTATAGCGCGGAACAACGGGGTCTTCCCAGCGGATGTCGATGCGCTTGCTGATTTGTTTCAGCGGGGTGCTTCCCATGAGGCTTTCCACCAGTTCTTCCTTGCTCAGTGTACCTGCCTTCAGTTTCACCATGGTTTCCTCGTTCAGCAGTCCGTTCAGCGAGGGCAGGGCGGAGAATACCTGCGTATTGCCGAGGTCTTCTATCGGCTTTCCTTCCTCGTCCAGACATTTCAGGTAGATGTTGTCGCGGTGGATGCCTTCGTAGAAGAACCCGATGGGTATGCCGCCGTTGGCGGAAAGCAGGGACATGCTTACGTCGTTGCGGCTGAGATCCAGCGCGCGGGCGGCTGCCTGGTCGTACTCGATGGAGAGTACGGGTATCTGCGGTTCCCAGTCGGTGGTGATGAGGCGGACCTCCGGCGTGTGTTCCATAATGTACCGCGCACTGTCGGCCAAGCGGTGCAGTACGGCAGGGTCGGGCCCCATGAACTGCGCTTCGATAGGGTACTTCTTGAACATCAGGTTGTAGCGTTTCAGGTTGATGTAAGCATCCGGATAACGCCGTGTCAGGTATTCCTGTATCTCATCCATATTCTCTACCAGGTCGTCAGGAGAGGTGAAGTCTATAATCAGTTCGCCGTACGACAAGGACGGATTGGCGATGCTGCGCACCAGGTTGTAGCGTCCCGGCGTGCCGCCGACAGAGGCGGTGACATGGGTAATCTCCTTGCGTGTTTTCAGGTAGGATTCTATCTCCCTTAAATCGCGTGCCACGCGGGTGGAGTTATTGCCTTCGGGCAGCTTGTACTCCATGTAGAGCTGGTCGTACACCATATCGGGGAAGAAACCCTGCCGCATGTAGCCGTAGCCGAAAATGGAAAGTCCCAGCAGGGCGAGCATCGCCAGTACGACGCTCCAGCGATGTGCCAGTCCGAAGTAGAGGGCGGTGCGCAGCAGGGCATAGGTACGTCCCTTGTATTCGCGCTTTCCGGTGGCGCTGACTTCAACGGCAGGGTGCAGCTTGCGGTTTGCCATCAGCGGCACGTGCACCAGCGCCAGCACCCAACTCAGCAGTAAGGACACCGCCAGTACGATGAACAGGTCGCGGGTGTATACCCCGGCAGTGTCCGGCGACAGGAAGATGGGAAGGAAAGCGATGATGGCTATCAGTGTGGCGCCCAGCAGGGGCATTGCCGTCTGGCGGCCGATGGCTGTCATTGCCTCCATGCGGTTTTTGCCGGCTTTCAGGTCTACCAGTATGCCGTCTACGATGACAATGGCATTATCTACCAGCATACCCATTGCCAGCACGAAAGCGGCAAGCGATACACGCTGCATGGTTCCGTCCGCCGTGTACAGGAACAGGAACGAACCGAATACGGTGACAATGAGGCTGATGCCGATGATGATTCCGCTCTTGAAACCCATGGCCAGCATCAGGATTACCACAACGATGATGACGGACTCTATCAGGTTGATGACGAAAGTACCCAAAGAGGCTCCCACACGTTCGGGCTGATAGAATACCTTGTGGCACTCCACGCCTGCGGGCAGGCGGCTTTCTTTCAGTTGCGCCAGCTTCTTTTCTACGGCAGCGCCCACTTTCACGATGTCCGAACCGCTGGAAGCTGCGATGAGGATTCCCTGCGCCCGTTCGCTGTCGAAGAACAGTTCGTTGCGGGTAGGTTCTTCGTATCCTTTCTCGATGCGGGCGATGTCGCGCATGCGGAGCTGGTCGTCGTCATGCCCTTGTATCAGCATGCTGCCTATATCTTCCACTGTCTTGAATTTGTCGCTGACGGTGACGCGGATACGGTTGTCGCCATTGTCGTAGTAGCCGCTGTAAGTGGTCTTGTTCTGTCCGTTCAGGGTGGCGAGGACTTCGGCGGGCTTTACGCCGAGGTTTGCCATGCGGTCTTGCAGCAGGGAGATGTTGATGCATTCGGGACGTTTGCCGTACAGTTCCACCCGTTCCACGCCCGTCATATCGCTTATTTCGCGCTTGATAAGCTCTGCATAGTCGGACAGCTCCCGGTCGGACAGTCCGTCACCGGTCAGTGCGTAGAACATTCCGTATACATTGCCGAAGTCGTCTTTCACGATGGGGATGCTCGCTCCGTCGGGCAGCAGGGCGCAGGCGTCGCTCACCTTGTGGCGCAGCATGTCCCAGCACTGCTCCACTTCATCGTCCGGGGTAATGGTGGTGAGTTCTACCTGTATCAGGGAGAGGTCGTTGTACGAGTAGCTTTCCACATTATCTATATTGCCCATGCTGCGGATGCTCTTCTCCAGTACATCCGTCACTTCCAGCTCTACCTGGTGGGCGGATGCCCCCGGATAGGTGGTTACCACCATGGCGAGTTTCACTTTTATTTCAGGGTCTTCCAGTTTGCTCATCTGGTAGCAGGAGAGGATGCCGCCTACAAGCAGGACGGTCACCAGGAAGTAAACCAGATTGCGGTTTTTGAATGCCCATTTGCTTATATCCATAATTGCTGAGTTTTAGAGGGAAACAATGCTATAACAGTCCGCCGATGTTTGTGTCGCTGGCAGCAGGCAGAGGATTCACGGTTTCTCCGTCCTTTATGTGATGTATTCCTGCCGACACCACTTGGTCGCCGGGTTGCAGCCCGTCGGAAGCGATGATGCTGCGTCCGTTACTCAGCAGGCGCACGAGGGTTACTTCGCGGCTGTGTACTTTGCTGTCGGACGGGTTGTATACGAATACGCAGGTTTTGCCGTCTTTTTGCAGGACAGCGCTGCCGGGTACGGAGAGGTTGCGTGAACTGTCATTGTTGCAAAGAATGGTAACCATGGTGTTCATGCCTGGAGAAGGAACGGGGCGGTTGTCTGTAATCAGTTGCAGGCGCATGGTGTAGAGCTGGTTCGCATTTGCTTTGGGGGTGACGCTGATGAGTTTCAGCTCATAGGTCTGTTCCGGATAAATGTCGAACGTACAGCGGTATCGGTCAAATTGCTCGCGCCGGATGTATTCGGCTGCCGGAAGGTTTATTTCCGCTTCCGGGGCGCTGTTGCTTATCATGGACAGGACAGGCATTCCGGCTCCCACCGTTTCGTGCGCTTCAAACAGCCTTTTCTGTATATAGCCGCTGAAAGGGGCGTAAAGGCGGGTGTAGCCCAACTGGTCTTTGTGATGCCGGTATTTGGCGGTGATTTGTTTCAGCCCGTACACGGCCTTGTCGTTGGCACTGGGCGTGGTTCCGTTGTCTTTGTAAAGCGCTATTACGCGTTCCGCCTCTGCCTTAATCTGTTTGTATTCGGCCTCGGTGGCGTCCAGTTGCACCTGGTAGTCCGTAGGGTCCAGTTCGGCAAGCAGTTGTCCTGCCTGCACGCGGGCGCCGTCCTTTACATATATCTTCTGTATCGTGCCGCTCACTCTGAATGCGAGGCTGATGTCTTGTGCCGCTTTTACTTTTCCGGGATATTGCAGGCTGGTTTGCCCGCCGGCGGAGACAACCGTATCTGTTTTTACGGTCTGGTATTCTCGCGTGTCTTTAGCTCCGTTGCTACAGGATAGCAGCGAGTAGAGTGAGATGCTTGTTAAAATCCAATAAATTCGTTTCATAATTCAAGGTATATTAGTTTTGTGACAAAATTACTCAGTCTCTTCTATATATAAAAGGTTTATAAGCATTATAAAATGTTCTGTTTATGCCCTCTCTTTGTAAAAAACGGACATTTTCCTGTCTATTGCGTTCTGGGGTGTCAGATTCGTCGTGTGGACTTTATACTGTGACAGCCGATATTCGGGTGATGAAAAGTTACAGAAATTGGGAATTGAAAAAGGTAATGAGATAATCTTTTTCATATCTTTGCAAGTACATATAATTAATATGAACACGCAAAACTCTTATCTTGCTTCAAAGCCGCATTACGAGATACTCGACGGGCTTCGTGGCGTAGCTGCCGTAATGGTAGTCGCTTTTCATCTGCTGGAAGCGCATTCTGGCGGCAATCACTTGGAACAAATTATCAATCACGGTTACCTGGTGGCAGATTTTTTCTTTATGCTTTCCGGTTTTGTTATCGGTTATGCTTATGACGACCGCTGGAGCAGGATGAGCATCGGTACTTTCTTCAAGCGGCGTATTATCCGTTTGCATCCTATGGTGATAGTGGGAAGCATAGTGGGTGCGGTGTTCTTTTATTTTCAGGAGTCGTCCTGCTTTCCGGCTATTCAGGATACATCGGTAGGGACTATGCTACTGGTAATGCTGCTGGGGTGTACGCTGCTTCCGCTTCCTTTGAAATGGGACATTCGCGGCTGGACTGAGATGCATCCGCTGAACGGACCGGCCTGGTCGCTTTACTACGAATACATAGGCAATATTCTTTATGCATTGTTCATTCGCAAGTTCAGCAAGACAGCTTTGTCCGTTCTCGTTGTTGTGGCGGGATGTTTTACGGTGCACCTTTGTCTTACCGCACCTGCGGGTGATATTGTCGGCGGCTGGGCGTTGAATTGGGAGCAGCAGTACGTAGGGCTTGTCCGGTTGATGTATCCTTTCTTTGGCGGATTACTGCTGGCCCGTCTGGGGGGGATTGTTCGTATTGAGAAGCGTGCGTTCTGGTGGTGCAGTCTGATGATTGTGGCAGTTTTGGCATTTCCCCGTCTGGGCGGTGAAAATCATTATTGGATGAACGGACTCTATGAGGCCTGCTGCATTCTTTTTGTCTTTCCTGTGATTGTGTCCATGGGGGCGGGAGGTAAGGTGACGGGCAAACGTTCTACCGCTGTGTGCAAGTTTCTGGGAGATATTTCGTATCCGGTATACATAACGCATTATCCGTTGGTGTATACCTACACGGCGTGGGTGTGCAATAATAATGCTACTTTAGCGGAAGGCATTCCTTATATGATACTGACCTTTGCCGGTGCTTTCGTTCTTGCCTATGCCTGTCTGAAACTCTATGACGAACCTATACGCAAATGGCTGACAGACCGATTCCTGAAAGGAAAGAAAGCTGTTAAAAGTTAGTTCTCGTGTAGTGAGGTAAACGCATGTACAATGTAATCCAGTTCAGGTATGCTAAAAAAGTCCCGATGCAGTTTATTCAGAATCTGCACCGGGACTTTTCTCTAATTACCAGTTATCTTATTTTACGTCAATGAATCTTTTGGCTTTTTCTTTTTCCTGTTCGGAAAACTTCGGCAAGTCTATGTTCAATACGCCGTTTTCTACTTGGGCGGAAATCTTTTCTTTGTCTACATCGTCCGGAAGGATCATTGTCTGTTGGAATTTGGAGTATGAGAATTCGCGACGCAGATAGCGGCCTTCTTTCTTCTCTTCCTTGTTTTCCGTTTTCTTCTCCATGCTGATGACCAAGTTGTTTTCTTCGTCGATATGGACGTTGAAGTCTTCTTTGGTCATTCCGGGAGCTGCCAACTCTACCTTGTATTCCTTTTCTGTTTCAAATACGTTGATGGCGGGAGCCGTTGCATTGGCTTTTACCATCCAATCGTTATCAAAGAAATCATTAAAGATACTTGGTAACCAATTCTGAGTTCTTCTTACAGGCATCATAATCATAGTCTCCTATCTTTAAAAAGTTATACATTCGTTTTGTTCTGAACTTCGGTTTTCGATGTTCCCCGATGTTTGCCTTTCGGTTTTCACCGTCTGTATCTTGAACCGTCGTTCACTTACTGTTATGGCAAACTGTATGCCAACAGGTTTGTACTCACTTTATTGACTAATTGTCATTGTTGGTCTGACTATTTTACCTGTATAATGCCAATATTGCTATCTTTTTATTTAAAATTGATTGAATTTCATACTAATTTAAAACGCATTCGCCAGCGCTTGCTTTCTTCGTCCCAGTCGTGGCTGATAATTTTGAAAGTTCCTATCTCGGAAGTGTTGGCAACGTGTGTACCGATGCAAAGGCATTCGTCATAATCACCGACTTTTACTATACGTACGGTTTCCGAGGCGTCTTCGGGTAACCGTTCCAAATCGAACCGTCCTTTGGCTTCTGCCTGAGTGATGAACTCGGTAGTGACAGGCAGATGCCGTGCTATCACTTCATTTACCGCTTTTTCCAGACTCTCTATTTGTTCTTTCGTGGGGCAGGCATTGAGCCGATAATCCAATTTACTTTTTTTGCGTTCTATATGAGCGGAGACGGAACGGCCGCAACCGAATAATCTGATCATTGTCTGATTAATGATGTGTTCGGTGGTGTGCATAGGCGGGTATTCCTGTTTGTTGTGCTCATTGAGTTTCGCTTGTTGTTCCATAAGTTCTTCTTTTAAAATACTGTATACATGTATGTCCGCATATTCTCCCGAAGCCAATAACTCTCCGGCCCGTTCCGTTCCTTCAAGGCGGAAGCCAAGCCTGACGGGAATGCCGTTGCTTGCTACATTGCCCGTGGCACAACGAATCTGTATGCGTTTTATGTTTTTGGTTTCGACGGCCCATCGGCATAGGCGGCGGACACAATCGGTCATGATGCCCTGATGCTGGTATTCGGGCAGAAGCCAGTAACCGATTTCCGTGCGGTGATTGGCAAAGTCGGAAAAATGAAAACCTATCAGTCCGCAAATTTCATTCTCTCTGTTCCAAATACCGAATATAGGTTCGTAGCTGTCGGCAGGGGCGGAGAGGACCCCTTTCAGAAAGTTTTCCTCATCGGCTACGGACTTCAGGTTGTCTACAAAAGGCAACCATGTCCGCATATAGTTGCGGTGGGTATCTATGGCACGGTATATGGCAGCGGCATCTTCTACCGTTACTTCACGCAGCACAATATCCGGACGGATTTCAAAAGATACATTTAAATGGTTGAAAGGCTTTGTCTCTTTCTGCCTGTCCTGTATCCTTTCCTTGAGTTTGCTCCAGGCGTGGGTGTCGAACAGGCAGCTTTCGCGCATGGTGTGATACATCTCCTTGAACCGGGACATCGGAATGGTGAAGCTTAATAACTCTGCCTCGAAATGAGGACGGACAGACGGGTCGAAGAATCCCAAAAAGGTTCGTTTGCCTTGTTTCCGGTTTTCAAGGATAGCCTGAGTCACTACGGAACAACAGCCCGAACCGAAAGGAGCTGATACGGTATCCGTTGCATTGCTGTCGAAAAAAGCCCATGTGGCAAGTCCTGCCAGCATGTCCGGCGTGGCAAGAAACAATATGCCTTCCACTTTGTCAAAAGAACCAATCTTGTCGATCCGTGCAAAGTGCAGGTAGGCTTTTTCCGCTTTAGGCACTTGCAATTCCTGTATGAAGTCAACAACCATATCGGGTGTTTTCTTGTATTTCTCTTTCAAAGAGACGAAGCCGGGCACATGTTTCGGCATATCCGTGAAGCCTGTGTAGAACTTGCCGCCTCCACAGCCTATTGTTTCGGCATTGAGGCTGATTATTTTTCCGTTTCTTACTTGCGCCATGCTTTTAAAGAAGCACCCGTTTACTTTCTCTGCCGGAGCTTCCGGTTGGTCGGAGTACCAAAATACGATGGGAAGTCCGGCCTGCTGCCCGAAAGCTTCCCTATAATTGCCTATAAACGTATGTATATCCATTCCCTTCTATTTTTCACCAAAGATAATTAATATTCCGGGAATTTCTTTTCCGGTATGCGAAAATACGGTTTTATGCTAACCGAGCAGCGCCATATAAGCCAGTTCTCCGATGATAAACAAGCTGACTGCACCTATCAGAACCGCTTCGCCCAGCAAATACCCTAATGCTGCATGCAAAATAGTGCAGTGGTATTTGGATATTTCGCTATGATGCCGATGCCGCCAGGCTATCATTCCACACAAGGCGGGAGCAACGAACAGCAGGAATATGAATCCCGCTGTCGATGCTCCCGACCACATGCCGCTTATTCCTAACAGAATTTCCATGAGCAAAGTTCCGCAGATAAGAAAAAGCATGAATAAGGAGAATTTCGGAATGGCAGTTATCTGCTCTCTGCGCATTTTACGGATTAACCGTATGTAGGCTACTACTCCTGCAATGGGCAATGCAAGAAGAAAAAGAAGGATGATAGTGGCCGTTATATAGGACAAGATTATCTTCATTTTCGGTAAATATTATTTTTCTTTTCCAAACAGTAAGTACATATAATTAGCTAATGGCGTATTTTATTGATACAAACTGATTTAAACTATTTGCTTCTCTCAAATTAAAAGGTACTGACGAGAACCTTTGATGCAAATATATAAGAAAGAAAATATAAAACCAAACAACCGATTGGTTTTTGAAAAATAAGAAAGAAAAACCGGAAAAGTGGCTGGAAAATTAATCAGGAGTAGGCAGGAAAACCGGGAGTGTTATAATTGTTTCTGAATACGAGATACATTATGATTCCCGTTAAAGCATGCTATAAATAGAGGAAATGGTGGTAAAAGACACTGCAACGTAAAAAAGATGGTTCCGAAAAAAGAAGCGGATGAAATGCATGGGCATAAAAAAAGGAGTACCGCTGTACTCCAACCTTTGTTAACCTTAAATCTAATACTATGAAAAACACGTTGCAAAGATACGGACATTTGATAAATCTGCAAATTATCCAAGAAAAAAAGCATGTTTTATAACACTTCTTATAAAATCATGCTTTCCTCTATATCTTTTTTAAGAATTTCAGCCTTTGGCTTCCTGGTACATAAAGCGTTTGATACTCTTCTTGGCGGTCTTTTCAAACTCCTCGAAGTGTATTTTTACTTTGGTAATCTGGCAATATGCCGGCAGAAGCAGGTTCAGTTCGTTCCGGTTGGCTTCCATTGCCTTTTCTATATCGGTTTGTTGCAGGCCGTGGGCAAAGGCATCGTCGAAGTCGGGATAAATCAGGGCTACGAGTTTGTCATGCTGCAATACAATCAACGACTCCGAGACGTAAGGCATGTTATTCAGTTTGCTTTCTATCTCTTCGGGATAAATGTTCTGTCCGCTGGAAGTGAGAAGCATATTCTTGCTGCGCCCGCGTACGGTAACGTAGCCGTCGGCATCCATTGTGGCGAGGTCGCCTGTGTGCAGCCAGCCGTTGACATCTATGATTTGGGAAGTGGCTTCGGCATTCTTGTAATAGCCCAGCATAAGGTTGCTTCCCCGGCAGATGATTTCGCCTGCTACATGCTGAGGATCGGGAGAATCTATCTTTACTTCCATGCGGGTGGTGGCCTTTCCGCACGAAGCGAGCTTCAGGGTTTCCCAGCGGCTGGAGCAGATGATAGGACCGCATTCCGTCATGCCGTAGGCAATGGTGTAGGGGAAGCCTATCTGTTTGAGGAAGCGTTCCACGTCGGCGTTGAAAGGTGCGCCGCCGATGATGATTTCATCGAAATTGCCGCCGAAGACATCCATAGCCTTTTTGCGCATGTCCGCTTTTATCTTATCGTTGACGATAGGCATCCGTAACAGCAGCTTACCTATTTTGTTGTCTATGAGTGGCAGGATGTTTTTCTTGATAATCTTCTCTACGATGAGCGGCACGCAGGATATGACGCGCGGCTTGATTTCGGAAAATGACTGCGCGATAATCTTTGGCGACGGCATGCGGGTGAGGAAATAAAGGTGTGCACCTGCCGAGAAACCGTAAAGAAAATCGTAGACCATGCCGAAAACATGCCCCAGAGGGAGCATGGATACGATATGGTCGCCGGGACGTACGGGCAGCATTTCGTGGCAATAGGCTATATTGGACCATAAGCTGCGGTAGGGCAGCATCACGCCTTTGGAATAGCCGGTAGTGCCGGACGTATAATTGATAACCGCCAGCTCTTCGGGCGACTGTTCTTTGCGGTAGCAGATATGTTCGGGACGGAAGTTCTTGGGATAGCGCGTGCCGTAGATGGCGTTGCGGTGTTCGAAAGCTTCCATGAGCCGTTCGTCCCGGCAAACAACCGGAGTAAAATCCGTCAGCAAGACAACTCCCATGAGCAACGGCATGGCTTCTTCGTTCAAGTTCTCCCAAGCCCGGTCGCCGACAAAAAGGAGTTTGGCTTCGGAGTGGTTAACGATATTATGTATGTTGTCTGCTTTGAATTCGTGAAGAATAGGAACGATTACAGCACCATAAGTCACTGTTGCCAGAAAGCAAACCGCCCAATGGGCGCTGTTACGACCGCATACGGCTATTTTATCACCGGGCTGGATGCCGGCGCTTTCCAATACGATATGAAATTTAGCAATCTTGCGGGCAACATCTTTATATTGTAGGGTTATTCCTTGATAGTCTGTCAGAGCGTTTCTGTCCCAGTTTTGTATGATGCTTTGTTCGATATAGTCGATGAACAGTTGTTCTTGTTCCATGCGTATATTTGCACACTTTAGTTAAAACTGCGCAAATATAGGGCTTATAGTGATGCAATGCAAGTGGTTTAAAGTTTTTTTCATGAGGGTATGTCAAATCCGTATAATTCCGTGCCTAAAAAAACAAATAGTGTATTTTCTCCCTCTTATTTCCTATTCTTTGGTCTTTTCAGAAATAAGCAGCAGCTTGTCTCCCACATGAAGTTTCAGAGTGCCGTTGGGTATCAGGTATTCGTTGTCGCGCTTCACTATCATAACGAGAGTTCCCTGGGGCAGGTTCATGTCTTTGAGGGTATCGCCTTTCGCGTCGAGCATCTCCCGGGTGACGGTTACATCGCGCAGGTCGGAGTCGATATCTTCGGGCAGTTCCACTCCGAAGTCGTTACCTGTCTTTTCCATCGGGGCGGAAAGCCCCATGATGCGTGCTACTTTAGAGACGGTAGTACCTTGGATGACGAGTGAGAGGATGGTGATGAAGAACACGATGTTGAAGATTACATCTGCTCCCGGCACACCTGCCACTACCGGATAGGTAGCGAAGATAATGGGAACCGCGCCTCGCAACCCTACCCAGGACACAAACATTTTGGACTTCATATTGATACGTTTCCCGAATGGGAGCAGGCAGAGGAATATGCTGAGCGGGCGTCCTATGACAATCATGAATACGCCGATGAGCAATGCCACGACTGCCACTTCCAGCATTTCGTGCGGGTTCACCAGCAGACCGAGACAGAGGAACATGATAATCTGGAAAAGCCATGTCAGTCCATCCATAAACGTGTAAATCTCTTTGCGGTGCATGATTTTGTTGTTACCCACCATCATGCCGGCAATGTAGACGGCGAGGTATCCGTTGCCCTTCATCAGATCGGTAATGGAGAAGGTAAAGAATACGAACGACAACAGCAGAATGGGGTAGAGCGACTGGTTGTCTATATTCAGCCTGTTGAGCATAAGGATGGCCAGCTTGCCCAGCAGATAGCCGGCAGCAGCACCTACCACAAATTGTATCACGAAAGAGAAGGCTATCTGCGAAGCACCCATACCCGAGGACTGGATGAGCTGGATAAGTACGACAGTCAGCATATAGGCCATCGGATCGTTGCTTCCGCTTTCCAACTCCAGCATGGGACGCAGGTTGTGCTTCAGGTTCATCTTCTGCGAGCGCAGGATGGCGAATACCGATGCCGAGTCCGTAGACGACATAGTGGAAGCCAGCAGCAGTGAGGTGATGAGCGGCAGGTGGATATTGGTCCAGCTCATGCCCGACAACCACCATATAAACAGTCCGGTAAACAGTGCCGTCAGCAGCACACCGAAAGTAGACAGTACAATACCGGGGGAGAGGATAGGCTTGATTTCGGTGAACTTAGTATCCATTCCGCCCGAAAACAGGATAATGCTTAAAGCCACCATACCGATGAACTGCGCTTCTTTGGCGTTGTGGAATTGCAATCCGAGTCCGTCGCTGCCGAAAAGCATGCCCACCACAAGAAAAAGTAACAAGGCGGGAACTCCGAAACGGTAACCGGTTTTGCCTACGATGATGCTGACAAAAAGTAAAATAGAACCTACAAGTAAAATGTTTTCAGCTGTAAATAGCATAAATAGTGTGTTATGAGTTTTATTGGAAAATGCTTTTTGTACCTTTGTGTACAAAGATATTCATTCTTGACAACAAAACCAAAACTTAATTGGTTCAATTAAATTTCAATACAAAAGTTGTCTCCTTCCCGGCTATCAGAGAGAGGCTTCCGCCGGATAAGCGCATGATTTGCCGGGAGATGCTCAGTCCGATGCCGCTTCCGTTTTCTTTGGTGGTGAAGAAAGGAATGAAAATATGCCCGGCAATGTCCGGGGGGATGGCAGGACCGTTGTTGGATATTTCTATCAGTACGGCTTCGGCTTCGTTGCAGTAGGCGCGTATGTTGATGTGTTTTTCCGTAGTTGCTGCGTTTGTTTCCGCTGTTGTTTCCGCATTTGTCCCCGTTGCTGCCGTAGCACCCGTTTCAAAAGCCTGTATGGCATTTTTCAGTAAGTTTATGATGACTTGCGAAATGAGATTCTCGTCGGCATAGAGTATCAAATCGTCGGGAACGATGGAAACATTGAACGTAACCGGGGTGTCGGGATATTGATGCCGCGCCAGTTCCGCCATACGGTTGATGAAGCCTTTGAGGTAGAACAGGGACGGTTCGGGAGTGGGGATGCGCGTAAACCTGCGGTAGGATTCTACGAAAGCGAGCAACCCTTTGCCTGTGGTACTGATTGTTTGCAGACCGTGCCGCATCTCTTCTTTCGATATCCGGGCTTCGGTCAGTTTCAGCAGGGTGTCGCTCAGGGAAGTGATGGGGGTTACGGCGTTCATGATTTCATGGGTCAGCACGCGTGTAAGGCGTATCCAGGAGTCTATCTCCTTTTCGTCCAGTTCGTTGTTGATGTCGTTCAGGGCGAGGATGCGCAGGTGCTCTTGGCGTACGGTGATGTCGCTGACGCGGACAGATAGGTTTACGGTTCCGCGTTCGTTGCCGAATGCCGCCTGGAACTTGTCGCCGGGACGGCAGGCGGTGAGCGTATCCGTCAGATGGGCGTCCACGCGCGACAGTTGGCGGACGTGCGTAAATACTTCCAGTCCGAGCAGGCGCAGGGCTTCGTTGTTCTTTTGATAGACGGCTCCGTTGTCGTTCAGCACGATGATACCGGTGTTTACACAGTCGAGGATAAGCTCGTAGTACTTCTCCCGTTGGGCGGTTTCACTCTTTACATTATGCAGGATACGGGCTACGCGGTTCAGCGAACGGTTTACGAGGCGGTTGTCTTCGGTTCCGTCCGTTTCGGAGAAGTGGATGGCGGTATCGTTGTTTTCGATGGCATCGAGCATGAAAAGAACTTTACGGGTGTGGCGGCGGTACAACCGTTGCTGCCAGTATACTGCCAAAGGAAGAAGCACGGTGAACAGGACAGCCCAGAGCAGAGGGTCGCCCCAGCCATACGCACCCGGCGGCTTCAGAAAGAACAGCGTCCACATTATGCTGGCAGCCGTGGCTGTGAGCAGGCTGACGACAGTCCGGAAAACGTAATATTGGCTGATATCCTTAGATTTTTCAAAGCCCATACTTCTTCATTTTATTGTAAAGCGTCTGCCGGGTAATTCCCAGTTGCGAGGCCACCGCCGAGAGATTGCCGCCGCACTTGTCCAGCGTGCGGCGTATCATTTGCTTTTCCATGTCTTCAAGAGTGGATGCGGCAGGCATTTCCGAGGCTTCATTCCTGCGTTGCAACTGGAACAATCCGGCAGAGAGGAATGCACCGTCGCAGATGATAACGGCCTTCTCGATGGCATGTTCCAGTTCGCGGATGTTGCCGGACCAGGGGTGCTGCATCAGCTTCTCCCGTGCCGCATTGTCCAGACGCAAGGCCGGCTTCCCGTATTGCTTGCAGAAACGTATGATGAAACGCTCTGCCAGTGGGATGATATCTTCCTGCCGTTCACGCAGCGCAGGAATTTCAAGGTGGATGGTGTTGATGCGGTAGAGCAGGTCTTCACGGAATTCTCCTTTGTCCGCCATTTCGGACAGGTTGCGGTTGGTGGCGCAGATAAGGCGGATATCTACGGGAACAAGCGTATTGCTGCCCACCCGCACGATGCTGCGGCGCTGGATGGCGGTCAGCAGTTTGGCTTGCAGGTGATAGGGGAGATTGCCTATTTCATCGAGGAAGAGCGTGCTTTGGTCGGCAACCTCGAACTTTCCGGGACGGTCGGCATGGGCATCGGTGAACGCCCCCTTCACATGGCCGAAAAGCTCACTTTCAAAAAGGCTTTCGGTAATGGCGCCCATGTCCACGCTTACCATTTCCTTGCGGTGGCGTGCGGAGAGGGCATGTATCTCGCGGGCAAGCATCTCTTTACCCGTACCGTTCTCGCCGGTGATGAGGATGTTGGCATCGGTGGCCGCTACCTTTTCTACCAGCATGCGAAGCTGCTGCATGACGGGGCTTTCTCCCCAGTACATGGAAGAAGCGGTGCTTGCAGGCGTGGTTGCTGTTTTCTTCCCGGATGCAGGGGCGTTTTGTGCGGCATTTAGCAGGGTTTCCACTAACTTTCCGTTGTCCCAGGGCTTGACGATAAAATCCGTTGCTCCTTCCTTTATCCCCCGTACGGCAAGTTCTATGTTGGTTTAGGCTTTGATCAGCTCTACGGGTAGCTCTTGATATAGTGTTATTTTTTCGAGCAGTCTATTTAGCTCGTCGTTTCCGGTATTGATGCCGGATGTGAAATTCATATCGAGAAGCACTGCCTGCCAGGTGTCTTCGCGTAAGGTGGCGGGAAGGGTGACCGGTGAAGAAAGGACGGTTATTTTATCAAAATAAGGCTTCAACAGCAGTTGCAATGCGGTGAGTACGCCGCGATTGTCATCAACGATAAGAATGTTTCCGGATTTCTTCATGGCAGAACGATGTCTTGTTATATTTGTGAGGGCAAATATATTCTATTTTCCCGAGAAAGAAGGGAAAGGCGAGGAATAATTCGGGGACTTTTTCATTGGGCTTTGCTGCCCGGCAAGACACATGGATGTTTTTTTATAAGGAGCGGAAGTAACAAAAGCAGTAGCAGAAGAGGGGCTGCGCTACGTTCCGCCTCAGGGTACATGCCGTACCACGACAAGGTAGGTGTCATACCACGGTGTGGTATACGTTGTACCACGGTATGGTAGGTGCTGTACCACCGCAGGGTACATGCCGTACCATAGCGAGGTACTTCTTGTACCACCGTGGGATACATCTCGTACCACTGCAAGATACAGCCGGCAGCCTTGCGGTAACTGTAATTTCACTTGAAAGACATGTCTTACAGCAACTGTAGCTTCACTCCGAAGGACAAGCTCAGGTAATCCTTCGGCTTCAGGTACTTGTTGGTGAATGCGCTTACGATGTACAGGTCGCAGGTGCTGATTTCGTAGAACAGCGTAATGGCTTTTGCCGTAAATCTGCGGCGCGGGTCGATGTCATACGTAATGCGTTGTCCGAGGAAAGCGTGGATGCGTACTTTGGACGAGAAACCGTAGTAGCCTTTCGGATAACGATCCGGTTCGTTCACCCAGAATTCATCGCCGAACACGGTATTGAAGTACATACCGCAGGTAAGGGGTTCTGCCGAGAACCGGCTTTCTTTGATTTGCAGGCTCCAGGGGATGTAGTTCTGCTTCAAGGTAAATGTCAGTTTGGTGCAGTCGGACTGATATTTGGGCAGGACACCCAGAAAAACATCCGTTTCCCATTGGTTGCGCTTGCCGTAATCCCAGCCCGTACCCAGCGAGAGGAGTCCCATATTGCCGGCAAACTGTATCTTGGTGTGCGTCGGAATCAAAGCTTCCCATCGTTTGCGGTAGCGGTGCACGCGCCGGTCGTAACGGCTGTGGCGTGTACGGCCGGCAACGACGGTGTCGGGTTTGCGTTGCAGGTAAACGGTATCGTGCTTTACGATAATCACCGTATCCCGTTCCTGTGCGGAAAGCGGGCTGCACCACAGCAACAGCAGGCAGATGGCGGCGAGTGCCGGCAGATTAGAAATAGACCACTTCGCGCTCATATCCTTCGGGTGTTATGGTGAATACATAGTAGTTGCGGTTCTTCATGCAGTCGCTCATGTAGTACATGATGCCGTCCTCAAAGAGGTTTTCCTCGAAGACGTGGTGCTCGTGGGCGGCAGTGCAGAATTGTATGCCGGGAAATTCGGTTACGTAGCGGTGAAAGACGCGTGCCACGTTATTGTTGAACTGGTCGGCATAGGGACGTACGTGCATGGACACAACGGTCTTGTCAAATTCGTCCTTGCGGTCGGTAAGCTCTTTTTCGAGGAACGTGAAGTCGGGAATGGGGCGGGAGTAGTCAAACTCCATAGCGTTGGTGTTGAGGCATACAAACTTCACCCGTCCGGCAATGAATGAGAAGTTAGGGTCACCGAATACGGCGCGGTATGTTTCTTCTCCCGTGCCGAGGCAGTCGTGGTTGCCTATCAGGGCTACGTAGGGCACACGGAGCTTGTTCTTGATGTCGCGCGGCCACAGAAACTCGTCCGGCACGCCGACGTCGCGCATGTCACCGCCGTGGATACCGAAGGCGAGGTCATCGCGCTTGTTTAGCTCTCCCACGAAGTCCAGCGTTTCGGCGGACCAGCGTTGCGAGTCGCCCATGGTCACGAACTTAATCGTTGTCTTGTCCTTGCATTTCTGCTCTATCTCCGCAATATTATGGGCGTTTACATCGGTCTCACCGTTGATGCGTACATCATACGGATGATAGTCTATCATGTCGCAACTGCCCATAAGCAGGCAGAGGAATGACAGGAGTAAAGGTTTATATGGCTTCATCATAATAACTCTATACAGTCTATATCTATGAAAGTTGAATTATCTGTCAGTATATATCTATGGAAACTGAGGGCAAAGGTAAAGTTTTCATTCGATAGAAAAGTTGTCCTATTTTCCGTTTTTCTGTTCTGTAAGTGATGATTTGGCTAATCAGGCCAGGGGTTGCAAAGAATAAATGTCTGTTTATCTGATTTGTAGGCAGGCATTAAGCAGATAGTATTTGATTATTCGGCAGGTGGTGTCTAATTATTGGACGGGTGGTGTCTAATTTTTAGACACTTGCATAAGGATTATTTATGCAGGATTACCTGATAATCAAAATCATAACTCCTTTGGCACGCTTTCTGCATTATTATAGGCAGGAAAACATGGCGGCAAGCCATGTGTTTCCGATACTGTAGGTTTACGAATTATAAATTAGTATACGATGAAACAAATCTATTATGTCATTCAAACACTGCTTCGGGGACGCGGCTCGAATATCATCAAGATAATCTCTTTGGGATTAAGCCTGACGATGAGTATCCTGCTGTTCTCCCGCGTGGCGTACGAGCAGAGTTTCGACACCTGCTACAAAGACTACGACAATCTCTACCAAATCTGGTCGGTATTTACCGTTAAGGGCGAGAAGTACCCGCCGCAGGAGCAGAATTGCGGCCCTGTGGCGGGCGCCATACTGGAGAACTTTCCCGAACAGGTGGAAGCTGCTACCAGCACCTGCCATTGGATGAATGCCCCGTTATACAATGAAAACGCTCGTTTTGACGAAAGAAAGATAGTGGCGGATTCACTCTTTTTCAAGACAATGGGTATCGAAGTGCTGAGCGGTAATCCAGTGAAAGACCTTCAGCAGCCCAATGTGATTTTCCTAAGCGACCGCTTTGCCGGGAGAATATTCGGCGGAGAGAATCCGGTGGGAAAGACCGTCAACTACAATCACGAGAAAGACTTTACGGTGAAAGGTACTTATGAGGCATTGCCCGAAAATGCAACCGTCCATCCTGAAGCCGTTATCTCTATGCCCACCTTGTGGAACGACGGAGTCGGCAACTACTCATGGCGCGGGGGAGACAGTTATCCCGAATACATCCGTTTCCGTCCCGGTGCGGACAAGTCGGTGGTGAATGCGCGTATAGACGCTATGATAGAGAAATATCGCCCGGAAGAGGACAAAAAGAAGTATGGCTATACGGCGTTTGTAAAGCCTATCCGTGACACCTACCGCAATTACGAAAGCGTAGAGCGGATGCGTAATATCATGACCGTCCTCGGCCTTGCCATTCTTTTCATTGCGGCGCTGAACTACGTGCTGATTTCCATTTCCTCACTTACATACCGTGCCAAAGCGGTAGGCGTGCATAAATGCAACGGGGCAAGCGGCGGCAAGATATTCGGCATGTTCCTTTTGGAAACGGGCATTATCATTGCGGCGGCGTTGCTCCTGATGGCTTTGGTGCTGCTGAATTTCCGGGAGTTCTTTGAAGATACCGCTGCGGCGAAACTTTCTTTGCTGCTTGCTCCGGAACGCATCTGGGTTCCGCTGACGGTGGTCGGCATACTGTTTATGGTGGGCGGAGTATTGCCGGGACGTTTGTTTGCCCGTATTCCCGTATCCCAAGTGTTCCGCCGCTATACCGAAGGGAAGAAAGGCTGGAAGCGTCCGCTGCTTTTCATCCAGTTTGCAGGGGTGGCATTCATTTGCGGACTTATGTGCGTGGTGATGGTGCAGTATCAATATGTGCTGAACAAGGATATGGGGTATAATCCGCAGCGGATGGCGTTTGCCAATGCCTATTGGAACGAGGATAAAGAGAGTGATGCCGCTCTCCGGTTCTTTAAAGGGCTTCCTTATGTAGAGGCGGTGACCAGCGCCAACAATACGCCTGTCAGCGGATATAGCGGCTCTATGATTCGTGACGCATCGGGCAATGTGCTTTTTTCCACACGTGCCTGTTTCTATATGCGGGAGGACTATCCGGCAATGATGGGCATGGCGTTCAAGGCGGGGCGTATGGCACGTACGAAAGATGAGATAATCGTAAATGAAACATTTGCGGACATGATGCATTGGGGAAATGATGCCGTGGGGCGTACCGTCGATGTAGACAATGCTGCACAGATGAAAGTGGCGGGGGTGCTGAAAGATTTCCAGATAGGGGATTTTACAGAAGCCAAGATGCCTTTTGTCGCCCGCTATAATCAACATTTCACGGGGACGGTACATGTCCGTTTGAAAGAACCTTTTGTACAGAACCTGCGGCAACTGAACAAGGATGCAGCCGATGCCTTCGGCAATCAGACCATCGACTTCGTCAGCTATGAAAAGCAGATTACCGATTCCTACAACAGTGTCCGCGTGTTCCGCAATGCCACACTGATGGCGGCCGTAACGATGTTCTTCGTCATGCTGATGGGGCTGATAGGATATACTGCCGATGAAGTACGCCGTCGCGGCAAGGAGATTGCCATCCGCAAGGTCAACGGTGCGGAAGCGTCCTCTATCCTGGAATTGCTTTCCAAAGACGTGCTTGTCGTAGCATTGCCGGCAGTTGTTCTCGGAACCCTTGCATCGTGGTATATCAACGGTATCTGGATGGAGCAGTTTGCCGAGCAGGTTCCTCTCGGTTGGGTTGTATATCTGCTGGTGGTAATCGCCAATCTGGCGGTAATCGTAGGCTGCGTCCTTTGGAAGTCCTGGCGGATAGCCAACGAGAACCCTGTGAACAGTATCAAGAGTGAATAAAAAAGCATATAACATAGAAAAACAAAACAATATGATTAAGATAAACGACATCAGTAAAGTATTCCGTACCTCGGAAGTGGAGACGGTAGCGTTGAACCATGTAAACCTCGAAGTGAAAGAAGGGGAATTTGTAGCCATCATGGGCCCGTCCGGTTGCGGCAAGTCTACCTTATTGAATATACTCGGTCTGCTGGACAATCCTACGGAAGGCAGTTATAAATTGCTCGGGCAGGAAGTGGCGGACCTGAAAGAGAAAGAACGTACCCGCGTGCGCAAAGGCAAGTTAGGATTCGTGTTCCAGAGCTTCAACCTGATAGATGAGCTGAACGTTTACGAAAATGTAGAACTGCCTCTTACCTATTTGGGCGTGAAAGCGGGTGAACGCAAGCGCATGGTAGATGATATCCTGAAACGGATGAACATCAGTCACCGTGCCAAGCACTTTCCGCAACAGCTTTCCGGCGGTCAGCAGCAGCGTGTAGCCATTGCCCGCGCCGTGGTGACGAACCCGAAACTGATTCTTGCCGATGAGCCTACCGGTAATCTGGACTCCAAGAACGGTGCGGAAGTGATGAACCTGCTGACGGAACTGAACCGGGAAGGCACTACCATTGTCATGGTGACGCACTCCCGGCACGATGCCTCGTTTGCACACCGCACGGTACACTTGTTCGACGGTAGCGTGGTGGCGAGCGTAGCCTCGAACGATTTATAAGGATTAAGACTGGAGAGGAGACAACCTCTTCAGTTTCTTTACATATATCCACAAGGCAATGACCGCCGTAACGAATGCAAAGAAGTCCGATACGGGCATACACGTCCAGATACCGTCCAGCCCCATGTAGCGTGGCAGGATAATCAGTCCCGGCAGCAGGTACAACAACTGCCGGGTAAGGGACAGGAATATGCTGATTTTCGCCTTGCCGATGCTTTGGAAGAAGTTGCCGATAACGATTTGCGCACCTACCAGCGGGAACATGGCTATGCCGATACGCACTCCTCTGGAAGCCATGTCAATCAGTTGCCCGTCACTGGTAAAGACAGCCGATACGGCATGCGGAAACAGTTCGCAGATGATAAAGCCCGTACTGGTGATGCACACGCCCGTAAGGATGCTCAGGCGCAGCGTAGCCTTTACGCGGTCGTACTTCTGTGCTCCGAAATTGTAGCCCACGATAGGCTGCATGCCCATGGTCAGTCCCAGTACAATCATTACGTACAGCACCAGCAGCCGGTTCATGATGCCGTAAGCGCCGATAGCCATATCGCCGCCGTAACGTTGCAGGCTGTTGTTGACGATGATGACGATGACGCATGCCGTTACATTCATCAGGAACGGAGACATCCCTATGGAGAAAATGCTGCAGATAATCCGCTTTTTCATCTTCCAGAAACCCGGTTGCAAGCGTACGATGCTTGTCTTTTGCAGGAAGTGGCTCACCACCCATATCATGCCGATAAATTGCGAAATGACCGTTGCCGTTGCCGCGCCGCGGATACCCCAGTCGAAGTGGAAGATGAAGACAGGGGCGAGAATAATGTTGCACACCACCGTAACCATCGAAGTCAGCATCGCTTTCTTGGGATACCCCGTGGCACGCATGATGTTGTTCAACCCTATCATTGTATATGTCACCGGCGTACCCAACAGGATTATCTGCATAAAGTTCCGTGCATACGGCAGCGTTTCGTTGCTGGCACCGAAAAAGCGCAGGATTTCGTCCAGGAAGATAAAGGAGATGCCGCCGAACAGGAATGCGTTGACAAGGCACAGCATCAGGGTGTGGTTCAGCACTTCTGTGGCTCCGTCCGTATCTTTCTGCCCCAGACGTATGGATGATATGGTGGAGCCGCCTGCCGAGACTACCGTACAGAAAGCGACCACCAGGTTCATCAGCGGAAAAGTGATGGCAAGCCCGGCAATACCCATGGCGCCTACGCCATGACCGATGAATATACTGTCGATGATATTATATAACGAAGTAATTGTCATACCGATAATGGCAGGGATGGAATATTGCACAAGCAGTTTGCCTATTCGTTCGGTTCCCAAAATATGCGGATCGTTCATTGGATATACGTCAATTAAGTGTTTGCAAAGATAGTGAAAGCTTCCTGTCTTATCAAAAGATAATGAATATTTGCTCAGTTCGATGATTATTCAGACCTTTGCGCCCGAATATTATATTTGTTTTTTTAATATGGATACAACAAAAACAACGGCCGTCCTGTTCGATTTCGACGGAGTGGTAATGGATACCGAAACGCAGTATTCCGTCTTTTGGCATAAAGCGGGGGTGGACTATCTGGGCATGGACGATTTGGAGAGCCGCATAAAGGGGCAGACCATGACCTACATCTACGACACTTTCTTTGCCGGAAAGACAAAGGAACAGCAGGAAATCACCGCCGCCCTCAACGCTTTTGAGCGGGACATGGCGTATGATTACATCCCCGGTGTGCTCGATTTCATTGCCGACCTGCGCCGTAACCACGTGAAAATGGCGGTTGTCACCAGTTCCAACGACCGGAAAATGGCTGCCGTCTACCGTGCCCGCCCCGAGGTAAGGACAATGTTCGACCGGATTCTTACCGCAGAGATGTTTTCCCGTTCAAAGCCGGCTCCCGACTGCTTCCTGCTCGGTATGGAAGTATTCGACACAACTCCCGACACCACCTATGTATTCGAGGACTCCTTTAACGGACTGAAAGCGGGCATGGCATCCGAAGCCACCGTGATAGGACTGGCAACGACCAACTCCCGTGAGGCCGTCGCTCCGTTATGTCATTGTGTATTGGATGATTTTACGGGATTCACTTACGATAAAATGCTTCAAGTGCACAAGTAATGGGAAAAAGCGCTAACTTTGCGCGCTATTTTAATTGATAACTCATTAACACATTCATTAAGATTATGGCTGGATATATTTCAGACGACACTCGTAAAGTAACTACGCATCGCCTTGTTGAGATGAAACAGAGAGGCGAAAAAATATCGATGCTGACCTCGTACGACTATACCATGGCACAGATCGTTGACGGCGCAGGTATGGACGTCATCCTGGTGGGCGACTCCGCTTCCAACGTAATGGCGGGCAACGTGACTACACTGCCCATAACCCTCGACCAGATGATTTATCATGCCAAGTCCGTCGTGCGCGGCGTAAAGCGCGCAATGGTAGTGGTGGATATGCCTTTCGGTTCTTATCAGGGAAACGAAATGGAAGGTCTTGCATCTGCCATCCGCATCATGAAGGAGAGCCATGCCGATGCCCTGAAGCTGGAAGGCGGGGAAGAAATCATCGGTACGGTAAAACGCATTCTCAGCGCAGGTATTCCTATTATGGGACACCTCGGACTGATGCCTCAGTCTATCAACAAGTACGGAACATACACGGTACGCGCCAAGGACGATGCCGAAGCGGAGAAACTGGTACGCGACGCCCACCTGCTGGAAGAAGCCGGATGCTTTGCCCTTGTACTGGAGAAGATTCCCGCTGCGTTGGCAGAGCGTGTGGCAGGCGAGCTGACTATTCCCGTCATCGGCATCGGCGCCGGTAGCGGCGTGGACGGCCAGGTGCTGGTAGTGCAGGATATGCTGGGCATGAACAACGGTTTCCGCCCCCGTTTCCTGCGCCGTTATGCCGACCTGCATACTGTAATGACCGATGCTATCAGCCATTACATTTCCGATGTGAAGAACTTAGACTTCCCGAATGAGAAAGAACAGTACTGACATGCTTATGACGCTGAACTTCTGGCGGATGTGCACAGCTAATCTGCTGCTGTTCGCATCCGTCTACATGCTCTTTCCCGTACTTTCGTTCGTAATGCCGGAGCAGTTGGGAGTGTCCGTTTCCCGGACAGGCGACATGTTTCTGGCATTCATTGCGGCGATGTTTGCGGCAGGCCCGTTTCATGCCTATCTGTGCGATGAGTATAAGCGGAAGAACGTATTGCTTTCTTCTGCTTTCGTCATGCTGGCTGCAATGGCAGGGTATGCCTTTGCCGACAGCTATCTCAAGCTGATGCTGCTTGCTTCGGTACAGGGCGTATGCTTCGGATTGGCAACGACGGCGGGCATTACGGTGGCTATCGACATTACCACATCTACAAGGCGCAGTGCCGGCAATATGATTTATGCGTGGTCTGCCCGGCTGGGTATGTTGGCAGGGGCGTGCGCAGGCTTCCTGCTGTACGACCTTTACGGTTTCCGCACGGTTGTTTATGCAGCCGTTGCCGTGGGAGTTCTCGGCATGTATTTCGCATCGAGGGTATATGTGGCTTTCCGTGCGCCTATCGGGATGAGGCTGTGCAGCCTGGACCGCTTCCTGCTGCCGCGTGCATGGGTTCCTGCACTGAATATGCTGCTGATAGCTTTCGTGCCGGGCGTATTGCTGCCACTGCTCTGTATAGGCGACTACATCGCATTCCTGACATTGGCGGCGTTGGTGTTTCTGACGCTGCCGTTTACAAGGATGTTCGTAAAACTGTCTCATCACTGCCAGCGGGGAACGGGCAACACGACTTGCCACCTGGTTATGGAAACCGGACTTTTGGCGGGTCTGGCAACGGCTTGCCGCCTGGCAGATGCGTTCCTGCTTTACCACGCCGCCGGTGTAGCCGCCATACTTGCTTTGTTCTTCTTCGTCCTGCTGACGTATCCCTACTATAAAAGGAAAAGGGTAAGATAACGTCTGCCTTTAAAGATACGGTATAAAGATTATCAATCCTATAATTGCCGCCGCAACAGCGCACACCAGCACTGCTCCGGCGGCAATGTCTTTTACCTGCCCCGCAACGGGGTGCCGTTCGGGAGATACCAGGTCCACCAGCCTTTCGATAGCGGTGTTGAACAGCTCGGCGGCAATCACCACACCGAAACAGAGGATAACGACCGTCCATTCCGTGCGTGTAATGCCTAAAACAAATCCCGCAAGGGTTACTGCCGTCATGGCAATCAGATGAAAACTCAGGTTCTGCTCCTTGCCTACGCAGCTCCGGATGCCCTGCCAGGCATAACCGAAACTGCGGAGCTGTTTTTTGAAATCGTATCGCATAGTTGATAAATTGAGTCTTTAGAATTAAAACATTGAGAAATAAGGGCGGGGAAGACGCAGCGTTGGACTTGGGAAACGTAGAGTTCTACTTTAGGATTGTAAAGTAGAACTTTAGCGTCGCTAAGTAGCACTTTAGAAACGTAGTGTAGCACTTTACGGTCCGCAATGTTGAACTTGGGATTTACCCCGTCAGTTGCGCGATACCTGCTTTACTCCCTTTACCGTCCTTAGCTTCTTGATGAGCGCTTCCAGTCTTCCGGTGTCGCCTACCATGATGGTAAGCGTTCCAGAGAATAATCCGTCGTGCGAATCTATGCCGATGCTCCGCAGCGTAATGCCGGTCTCTTTGGAGATGATGGAAGTGATATTGGTAACGATGCCTATGTCGTCGTGTCCCACCACACGCAGCGTAATGGGGTATTGCGTGCCTTGCGACTTGCCTGCCCAGCGTGCCTTTACGATGCGGTATCCGAAGCGTTCGCGCAAGTCGCTTGCATTCGGACAGTCGCAGCGGTGTATCTTGATGCCGCCGCTTACGGTTACGAAACCGAATACCTCATCTCCGTAGATAGGATTGCAGCAGCGTGCCAGCTTGAAGTCCAGCCCTTTCAGGTTCTGGTCGATGACGAGCACGTCCTCTTTGGCGGTGGTCTCTTCGGGCAGGGCGGCAGCCTGCAGGTTATAGCCTTCGGCGCTGCGGTACACGATGTCGTCGTGCGTGTCGTTCTCCCGTTTCTGGAGTTCGAGGTACTTGTCGATGATGCCGTTCACGTCGAGCGTTTCATCGGCAATGCTCTGGTAGAAGTCCGTCACCACCTTGAAGCCGAGCCGTTTGATGAGGCGCATCATCGTACCCTCGTCATACTCTATTTTCCGGTTCTTGAACTTACGTTCCAATGTCTCCTTGGCAAAGGCATGCTGGCGAGCAGCCATTTCCTTGAGCGCCTGCCGTATCTTGGTGCGTGCCTTGGAAGTGGTGACGATGTTCAGCCAGTCCTGCTTGGGCGTCTGTGTATTGGACGTCATGATTTCCACCTGGTCGCCGCTGTTCAGTATCTGCTTCAACTGTGCGTTCTTGCCGTTTACCTTGGCTCCTATACATTTGCAGCCCAGCTTGCTGTGGATGTGGAAGGCGAAGTCGAGCACGGTGGAACCCTTGCCCAGTTTGAACAAGTCTCCCTTGGGGGTAAAGACGAACACTTCGTCTTCGTATAAATCCAGCTTGAACTGGTCCATGGTCTCCAGTCCGCTGCTGTCGGAATTCTCCAGCGCTTCACGTACGGAAGTCAGCCATTCGTCCAGTCCGCTTTCGCCTTTCACGCCCTTGTACCGCCAGTGGGCGGCAAGCCCCCGTTCGGCTATCTCGTCCATGCGTTCGGTGCGTATCTGCACTTCCACCCATTTGCCTTCAG